>Ga0065719_106599_pt1 | contig 40306 bp, 34 predicted proteins | sample GBSCel85sediment_FD_59106 | JGI IMG/M metagenome (GOLD analysis project Ga0065719, IMG submission 59106) | Hot spring sediment microbial communities from Great Boiling Spring, Nevada - Cellulolytic enrichment CS 85C v3 (version 3) | ecosystem: Environmental > Aquatic > Thermal springs > Hot... | reverse complement strand
CCTGACAATCTATATAATTTAAATACAGAGCAGACAGCTGAGCTAGAAAGACTTGCAGCTAAAGCAGGTGCAAAGTTTATACCAACGCCTCAAAGGCATATTGGATCAGAAAACATGCCTAAGGTTATAAATAATCTCATTGAATTTCTAAAGCAAAGAAATGTTATTATACATGCATATACTGAAGCTATAGATATAGAGCTGAACGGTGATAAATATGTTGTAAAAACAACTAATGGAGATTTTATATCGAGATATATAGTATTGGCACCTGGAAGGGTAGGGGCTGAATGGTTTGCTGAAATCTCTAAAAAAAGAGGTATCGATATAGAACCTGGTCCTTTAGATATAGGTGTTCGTGTTGAAGCACCAGCATATATAGCAGAACCTATAACAAAATTTGTTAGAGATCCAAAAATAATAATGTATACTAGAAGCTATGATGATAAAGTAAGAACATTCTGTACTAATCCATATGGATTTGTTGTTGAAGAAAGATATCCTGACAATTCTGTTGGGGTAAATGGTGAAAGTTTTATAGCTTTACGTTCTAAGAATATCAACTTTGCATTACTTGTAACCGTAAAACTTACAGATCCATTTGAAGATACTATAGCATATGGTAAGAGTATATCAAGACTTGCAACAAAGCTTGGTGGAGGAAAACCAATTGTACAGAGATTTGGTGACTTAGAGGCTGGTAGAAGAAGTACATGGAATAGAATAGAAAGAAGTGTCGTTGAACCAACACTAAAAAGTGCTACTCCAGGTGACATAGCTATGGCATATCCCTACAGAGTTGTTGTAAATATTGTAGAGGCTTTAAAAAGATTGGATGTGATAATGCCTGGAATAGCTTCATCACAAACGTTGCTTTATGCGCCAGAGATAAAGTTCTATAGTATTAAGGCTAGAGTTAATAAAGAACTAGAAACCTCTGTTAAAAACATATTTGCTGCTGGTGATGGTGTAGGATTATCTAGAGGAATGAACGTTGCTGCTGCAACAGGTGTTATAGTTGCTAGAGCCATTCTAAGAAGAGAAGGTATTGAAATAAATGATGATATAAATTAATCAACTTTTTAAACATTTATATAGGTTTGGGATAACCTTCGTGAATTTATTTACATTAATAAAAAAGGTATTGTTGAATAGATATAGAAGAAATATATCTAAAAGGGTAGATAGAATAATTAGTGAAATTGAGAATTCTTTTCAACACTATAGAAAAGTGTTAGAAAACTGTATAAATTATCTAACAGAGTTTTCTAAATTTGTAAATCCTTATAAATGTATGAAATGCAATAAAGTGTTCTTTATTATTAATAGTGTTGATAAAGAATGCCCTTTTTGTAGCTCTCAATATATTGTAAGTTTAGATTCTATAGATTTTAAGATCCAAGTAAGCGAATATTGCAATTCATTATATGGTAAGAATATTCTTTATATTGAAACTATTAAAGATATTGCAGAAAGGTTATGCATAGATAGAAGTTGTTATTTTTTAGAATCTACAATATCATTAGAAATATTTATTGAAAAAGGAATTCTAAGGGTCACATTTAAAGACGAAGGAATTATAGAAATCGAGCTACCTTGGGTTGATACATCAACAATTATATATATAGATAAGATAACCTCCATTGTTTCTATAAACAGAGAAAAGTTGTTAAAAAATGGTATAAAATACATAATTTATAAGACATGTTATGAAAACATTGCGGTGAGCTATATAAAGATAATTAAAGAAAAATTCATTGACATATATTTCTTTAAACACTTTATAAATAAACTGGGGCTAAGTAACCATATCTATAGTAGAGGTATACTGGTTAAGATTTTCGATATAGAAGAGGAAGATTATATAGACCCTCAAAAATATTTATTAAAGAAGAATTATAATATAATATTATAATACAAAAGTAGCAGAAATTAGTAAAGTAATTCACTAAATAATTTTATAATATTTAATTAGTTATCTCTATGATGCCTAATGTATTTAACTAAAAAATAATATTTAAGCAGTTTAGATAGGTATTAGCTAAAATGTTTAGCCATTTCTTCATTTCCAGGTATTTTTAGTATTGCATCTATTGTTTCTTCTACTTGTTTTGTGGTTTTGGTTCTTGGATCAACTATAAGCCAATTGAATAGAGTATCCCTGCCACCTTTTAGAAATGCTTCTAAAGCCCATTCCATTCTCATTAATCTATGAATAATTACATATCTATGCACTTTACTAGGTAATGGTGTTAAGGATCTTCTATGTACACCTTTCCCATCTACTCTAGCTGGAATTTCTACAGCTACATTATCTGGTATACCTGGAAGTACACCATTGTTTGGCACATTAACTTGTATTGGAACGGGTATAGGTGGAATTCCTGGATAAGGTAATGAAAGATAGTAATATTCTTTAGGATTGTCATTGACTATTGCATCAATTATTTCTACAAGTTGTTCTCCACTTGGTTTTGGAGGAAATACTTGTACTAATGATGTAGAGGGATCATATGTAACCTTTGCAAGTTCTTCTAATTGTCTTTTAAGTACCGCTAGATACATTGCCCAACCTATCTCTGAATCTGGTCCTCCATACGGACCATACCAATATTGTTTTGTTTTTAAATCCCAATGATATTTCCATGTACCACCTCTTACACTATCTCCTATTGGTAATGATCCATACATTCTATACATATCTACAGCTGCTGGAGATAAATCTACATCGAATGGACTTATAACATACTCCCTCCATATCCTCCAATAATCCTCAGCATCTTTTTTAATCCATTCATCTATATATTTATAGGCATCTTCACCACCATATCTAAACTTTGTTAACCATATCACGTGGTTAAACCCGGACATTTCCATCTCTAAATCCTTTGGATCTATCACTGAAAGAATTGTTCTATAACATTCAGCGTCGTGAGCAGCACAGCTATTTACTATTCTCTTACCAAGTTTTTCTTCAGCTAATCTCATACCAAGAACTTCAACAGCTTTTAAGAATCCTAAATGACCATGACATAAACCTATATTTTTCACCTTAGTCTCTCTGTTTATCAATGTCGTTAATTCAAAAACAGGATTTGCAACATTTATAAACCATGCATTTGGAGCATATTCCTCAATATCTTTAGCAATATCTAAAACAAGTTTAAATTGATAATAACCCCAAATCGTATGATAGTCAGACACATAATTCCATTCAACACTATTTATACCTCTATAATATCCATATCTCTCTGAAACCTCTCTTAATATCTCATAATAGTTATGCCCACCAGCCATGGCAGAATTTATAACAAAATCNGCATCCTTTATAGCCTCNTTTCTATCCNTAGTNGCATATANCNTTACAGGAATTTTAAGCTCNTCAACATACCTCTTAGCAAANGTTGNAATTAAATTAAGCCTCCAATCACTTATATCCATAAGCCATATCTCTAGATTCTTATCCCTAAGATTTTTATTTATGAGCAAATCTATTACAATTCTACTAGACCAAACAGCACTGCCAGCACCTATAAATGCTATTTTTAATTTGTCCATTTCTAGCACCCTAATCTCCACAACATAGTTTTAGCTTAAAATAGTTTTTGCCACTTTGAAACGCTCCAGCAAATTTATTAGCTTTATCAAATTCCTTTAATATCATGGCTATAACCAATAATACTAAAATTGATGAAAGAGATTGTTGCTATTATTGAAGCTATAGATTCTATAGATATTAATGTGCTTAATAATGTATAAATAAGAAGATCTTGTACCATTAGGTAGTTTAGGTATTACAATATGTATAAACTGATTCTGCTAGGCATTGAAATCTTTAAGACTGCTAGGATAGAAAAGACTTAGATGGGAACCTAANGGCGTTGAGCTCGACAGGCATTCATGAGGTGTGAGTGGAGCTGCTGAACCCACACCGAGTGCAGCCCATAAACAAAAATACAAATATTTACAAATACAATCAAATACCATTAGCGGGGAAACGCCCAGCAAATATGCATTTATTATTAATTATTGCAGTTCTGCATATATACAAAAAATTGTATCTAAGATAAACGATACTCTTGAAATAACTTTTGCAGGTGTAATTAATGGTATGGTATGACTTGTATACCATAAAACATTTATATTAAGTACAAATATTATAAATATTATAATTATTGCAATTATAAAATTATTGTAATTATAATTTTATAATATTTTGCTATGCATTTTATATATTCTTATCATTGTTTTCATTATCTAATCCTTTTAATTCCATATTACTATCGCAATAAATGCTTGTTTTTGATGTTTAATTGTTATAACTATGTTAGAATTTTTTCGATTGTTGAGCTATTTAATGCAAGTTTTATCTCCCTTGCTATTCTTCTACCTACACTCAATTGGTTCCATTCCAATATAGATATGAGTAGGGGGCTTCCCCTAAATATATAGATTTGTACCTGCTACTATTCTTCCGGAAAACTCAAATACTTTAATGTTCATATCTCGATCTATTATGCTTTCCAAGCAAAACGGGCCTATTATGCCTGGAGGTAATGTTTTTCTAGTCTCTTCTACGAATTTAATACCATATTCTAAAACCTTTGGAAGTAGACTCTCTCTTAATACAAGTGGTATATTTCCAACAACTGTGAAAGTTGGTTCTAATTCTATTTTAAGTATAGCTTTTGGTGGGATTCTTTTAATTCCATCTATATCAGATTCATATCTAATGTCTGCTCCTAAAATTTCTATTCTATTAAAAAGAGGGCTGTAAAAATAATGATAATAAGCTGTTACACCAATGAGATATTCTTGAATCATTACTTCATTAAGGCTTTTGATAATGCCTCTTTGAACCATATAATTAATGCTTTTGATTATTTCTTCTTTTGATCTAGCAATAAAATAACCTTTACCACCCTTAGCACCAGAAAGCTTTACTATAACAAGTTCATTAATATCATCATTAATTTTATATATTTTGGGAAGTGGTATTCCAGCTCTTCTTAGTAACTCCATTTTCATCCACTGATCAAACTCAACTCTAAATAAAGTTCTCAAACCAAATATTGGTACCTCTAAATTTTCAGCACATTCAATACCTACATATTCGATATAACTTCCATGAGGTATCATAATTCCATTGTAAGCTCTAATTTCTTTAACTACATCAGCTTTACATATATCTTTCCAATTTTCTACAATAATAAATTTATCTATTAAATGACTAAACTGTTTATAAAACCATTCACGTTCTTTAGTAATAATTGCTATGGTTCTAAAACCCTCTAATTTAGCTCCATGAAAAATTTGAAGCGATGAATGACTGGCCAATGTAGCTATAGATATTTTGTCAAATTCATAGTTTTCAATTATTGCCTTAATATCTATCCAATGTCTATTATACAAAATACACACCTATTACATTACATTTTACATGGTTTTGAAATTAAAGCTTCTCAATTTACATAAATTATACATATATATATACCTTATACTTAATCTTAATAAATAAGCATATTATTGCTAAAATATTTATTATGTCGAACAATTAAACATTTTATAGATATTTAAATCTAAAGTATAATAAATATATACAACTATGTAAAAAAGTTAAAACGTTTTAATAATTGAATTTAAAAGCAAACACAGCTATGGCAACTAAGTGATGAATCCCTTACGGTAAGGGGGCTCGGAGATATAATAAGCCAAATCACAGCAAAGCAGATCATCCATAAATAAGTAGCTAAAATAGAGATGTAAACCTCGCCATGAAAAGCCATAAAAACCAAGTATTTATAGATAATACATAGGTATTTACAAATCGATTCAAAGTGGTAACATCCTTGAAGATGGGGATATAAAACCTAACTCAATTTGTGTTGTTTTGTAGTTATTTGCTAGAATAAGGTTTATTTGTTTTATTTACTGTTGATGGTGTTTATCTAGTTATGGGAGTTAGGCTTCAAGTTTAAGTTGGGAAGAGAATCTTAGGGAGTATGTGCCGTTACTTCAATGCTTTGCGAACCCACTCAATGGATAGCAGTGCTACTTGAGAATAGATGGAGTGAGGGAAAAGACCCTTGATACATCCATAAGTATATAAAGCAATTTAAATGTATACCAAGAGACAAACAGAAACGCTATAAACACTATTAATTATTATAGTTTCATTAGGAGCTGAAAATTTATTAGGGTCTTTTAGGGAGGTTTTTAATATTCTTTTTAAAACTTAAAAACCATTAATCATCAATATTTAAATTTAAGTATAGCAAAATAGGGGTTTATGCAACTGATGGTTTATGTAAGAGATGTTTTCATTTTTTAGATGATTGAAAGTTTATTAATAATATGCTATAGCTTCATAAGCTTTCCGTACTCTTTAAATAAATATTTTTACGTTAGTTATAAAGTAAGTACTATTAGATACTAAAGGTGATATAAATGTTATCTATTATAAATCCAAAGGAGGCTCTTGAAGACTATAACTTTAAAGAGATATCCGTAGCTACTATAGCAAGTCATTCAGCTCTAGATGTTTTTGATGGTGCTAAGGATGAGGGATTTAAAACTGTGGCAATATGTCAAAAAGGTAGAGAGAAACCCTATTTAAGGTTTCGAAGAATAGTTGATATCCCAGTAATATTAGATAGGTTTATTGATATAATAAAACCAGAGAATATAGAGTTTTTAAGAAAAAATAATGTCATATTTATCCCAAATAGAAGCTTTTCTGTATATGTAGGCTATGACAACATTGAAAAAATATTCAATGTTCCGATATTTGGAAATAGATACCTTCTAAGATATGAAGAAAGGAGCGGTGAAAAGAACTATTACAATATATTGGATAGAGCTGGTATTAGAAGACCAAAAACATTTTCATCACCTGATGAAATAGATAGACCTGTTATGGTTAAAATGCCTCATGCTAGAAAAAGAGTTGAAAGAGGATTTTTTATAGCTATAGATAGAGATGATTTCTGGAATAAATTTAGAAAACTTGTAGCAAATGGTGTTGTTAAAGAAGAGGATTTAGCCAAGGCTTCAATAGAAGAACTTGTACTTGGTGCACATTTCAACGTGAATTACTTTAGAAGTATAGCAAGAAAAGATGTTGAGATAATAAGTATCGATAGAAGAATTCAAACTAATCTTGATGGTTATTTAAGACTTCCTGCTGATATTCAGGTAGAGCTAAGGGAATTTGTAGATGTTGAAATGATAGAAATAGGGCATGAATCTGCAACAATTAGGGAAAGTATGCTTGAAAAACTATTTGATATTGGAGATAAATTCGTAGAAGCTACAATTAATATTGAACCTCCAGGTGTTATTGGACCCTTTACACTACAATTATTTGTTACAGCTGATTTAGATGTTATTGTATTTGATGTTGCTCCTAGAATTGGAGGTGGTACAAATATATATATGGGTATAGGTAGTCAATATAGTAAGCTTTATTTTGGCAAGCCAATTAGTATGGGTAGAAGAATTTCTATAGAAATAAAAGAATGTGTGTTACTAGGTTGTTTAGAGGATATAGTGACATAGAGGGTATGAAATGATGAACGTTATATGTCCCTTAGATTGGAGATATGGATCAGAAGAGATGCGAGGACTGTTTTTAACTGAAGCCATTATAAAGAGATTTATTGTTGTTGAAAAGGCTATAATGAAAGGTCTCGAAGAGATGGGATATGCTAAAAAAAGGGTGTTCAGAGGTTATTGATGAATGTGCACAGAGTATCACTGCAAGTGATGTCTATACAAGAGAATCTGTAATGGGACATGATATAGCAGCTTTAACCTATCTACTTGGTGAAAAATGCGGTGAATGCGGAAAATATGTTCATCTAGGTGCAACAAGTTACGATGTTGTTGATACTGCTTGGGCATTGATTATAAAAGATGCGTTAGCTATAGTTAAAAGGAGACTTAGATATATAATTGAAAAGCTTATAGATATGGCATATCAATATAAAGAGGCTATAATGGTTGGTAGGACTCATGGCCAGCATGCATTACCTATAACACTTGGTTTTAAATTTGCAAATTATATCTATGAATTTACAAGGAGCCTTGAAAGGTTATTTGAAACCGAGAAGAGGGTTGTTAGAAGTAAAATTTCAGGAGCTGTAGGTACTATGGCAGCCTGGAGAGGTAAGGGAATAGTTCTTGAAGAAATTGCTTCTAAGTATCTTGGGCTAGAACCACATAAAATTGCTACACAAGTTGCTCCTAGAGATGGTTTTGCAGAACTTGTCTCTGTTTTAGCTATACTTGCAAGTCAGCTAGATAGATTTGCATTAGAGGTTAGAGAACTCGCTAGACCAGAAATTGGTGAGATTTACGAAACTGGAAAAAGAGTTGGAAGCAGTACTATGCCGCAGAAGAGAAACCCAGTAACTGCTGAAAGAATATCGGGATTGGCAAAAGTGGCTAGGTCTCTTGTTATTGTGGCGTTAGAGAATATTCCATTAATGCATGAAAGAGACCTAACGAATAGTAGTAGCGAAAGAATATTGATACCACACATGTTTCTTATTATAGATCAGATGCTTATTGACATGCTAAAGTTATTAGACACTATATATATAGACATAGATGCTATGAAAAGAAACCTAGATCTTTTAAAAGGTCAAATAATGTCAGAAGCTATAATGATTAAATTAGTTGAAAAAGGAATGCCTAGACATGAAGCACATAAAATATTATCAGAAATAACACGTAATTTAAAAGCTGAGGAATCATTAAAACAAGCTTTAATAAAAGATGAAAGGATATTAAAATTGCTAACTATAAAAGAAATAGAAGAAGCATTGAATTATTATACTTATCTTGGAAATTATAAGGAATTAATAGATAGGACAATTAAATATTCAAAAGATGTTTTGAATCGTATTCAATAATATTTAAATAATCAAAAATTTAAATAGGACAGAAATATAGTTTTTATTTCTACGAAACAACACTGTTAAAACTAAAATCCTATTAGAAAAATCAGCAAAAAATATACAAAACCTACAAATATAAAAATGATTTAATTGAATACTATCTATATGCTCATATTCTACTATACTTATTAAGTTTTTATTATATTTACCAATGACACAGATAAACTTAAAATAACATCATATGTATTTATATCATATAATATATCTGTGTGAAATTAATGTTTGTAAAGACTATTGTCTCAATAGGTCCTTCAAGTGGAGATGAGAAAATTATAGATGGTATGGTTAAATTAGGTGTAAATGGTTTCAGAATTAATTTTTCTCATGGCTCACAAGAAGAATGGAAAAAGTATATCGAATTTATTAGAAATGCTGAAAAGAAGTACGGTAGAATTGTAGCCTTGATAGGTGATTTACAAGGTCCATCGCTCAGAATAGGCATTATTAAAACTCCAATTGCTGTAAAAAAGAATGACTATTAGTAAAAATAGTTCTAGGGAGAGAAAGTGATGGTGGTACAAATTTTGTGGTACCTATGCCTATATCTAAGTTCTTTGAATTTGTAGATATAAGCGATATACTTGTAATGGATGACGGTAGAACAAAGCTGCGTATAATTGATAAAGGTAGTGATTATGTAGAAGTTGTTGCTCTTAATGATTCAATTATAACCTCAAGAAAAGCTATTGCTATTCAAGGCAAAGAAGTGGATTTGCCTTCGATAGGTGAAAACGATATGGCTAATATTAAATTTGCATTAGAAAATAGCTTTGACTATATAGGTCTTAGCTATGTTAGAACATCTGAAGATATATCTCTATTGAGAGATATATTAAAAAGAGGTGGCAATAACGACATAGGTATAATTACTAAAATAGAAACTCGTAGTGCTATAAATAAATCTAAATGAATTAATTAGAGAAAGTGATGCAATTCTTGTTGCTAGAGGGGATCTAGGTATGAATTTTGGTTTAGAGGAAATACATATACTACAGAAACATATTATTGACAAATGTTTAGAATATCGTAAACCAGTGATAGTTGCCACACAATTACTCGAATCTATGACTGAAAAACCTGTCCCTACAAGAGCTGAGGTAGTTGATGTTAGCATAGCTGTTGAATCTGGTGTAGATGCTCTAATGTTGACTGGGGAAACATCAATAGGTAAAAATCCTATTGACGCGGTTTCCTGGCTCATAAAGATAATCAACTTTGTCGAGAAAAATTCATTAATAAGAAATTTTGACCATATTGCATTAAAAGCTAGAAGAAATCTAGACCACGTTCAGCTAAAATTTGTAAAAGGTGTACTTGAACTTGCTGAAGATATTAATGGAAAGTTAATCGTGTTCAGTATGCATGGAAATACGGCAAAAAGAGTCTCCTCCCTTAGACCTATAGTACCCGTATATGTAGGTTCACAAAATATGAAAATACTTAGAAAACTCTCTATACTATGGGGTATTCACCCAATATATATAGAATCCCAAAACTATGAAGAAGGCCTTCAGAAAACTTTAGCAAAGTCTATTGAACAAGGTTTTGTAAACTATGGCGACTATGTTGTGTTAACTTATGGTTTAAAAGAGCCGAAACAAAAAGTTGAAATACAAAGAATAACAGGTTAGGCTTTTATAACTGACAATATGTCTTTTTCACTTAGTTTTATAACTTTAAAATACTCGCCACTTATGTTTCTTAAATCCTCATTTTCACCCATAATCATTACTGTTATAAGTCTTGTTTTAACATGTTGTAACGCCTTTTTAACTAAACTCCTAGCTATTCTATCTTCACCATCTGTAATTAATATAACCTCACTCAATTCTTTTGACCTCAGCTTTGCAATATCATTGCACGCTGTTATTAAGGCTTTAGAAATATCTGTTCCACCGCCATTTTTAACCATAGCTATATATTCTATTAATTTCATTACTTCAGAAGGCTTAGCATTAGGTTTAATTCTAAATAATTCATAAGGTTCTGAATCAAAGAACCTTATATAGAAAGATCTATGTTCTGCTCTACTCTTCATGAATAGTGCTAAAGCTGTAGCCTTAGCCCATAGAATTTTATTTCCGTCCATGCTGCCTGATTTATCAATCAATAGATATATAGGGCCCATACTCATATACATCACTTTCTCAAATAATAGAAGGTTATCATCAGCAAGCTTTATATAGAGATATAGCTGGGGATATGCAAATTCTGTATATACTATTCTTTCAACATCTGAACCTCTAGTATAACCTTCAATCTCTCCTCGTTGATAAACCATTCTTTTTCTTTTTACTACAGCTGTAACATCAGGTACTTTAGTTAAAATCGTTAATAGATTTTTAATATCTGTATTTTTGACAAGTTTTATAACTGTTGTTACATCATCTTCAAGGTTGAGAACATGACCTACACCAGCTTTATATCCATAGACAAAATGTTCTACATTCTTTACTGTTTCAGCATTTTCTAAAGTTCTCTTAATAGCCTTTTTAATAGAGTTCTCTATATTTTTATCCTCATCTCCTTCATTTTCTTCATTATTCTCACTTTTCTCTTTACTGCTACTCCTGTTCTTCCCCCTACTTTGCGAAAGCGTTTTCTCTCTATCATTTTCGAGTTCTTCTAATACATTCATTAGAAATAGTGTTCCTAATGTAACAGAAGCAAAACTATCTGCAACTGTATAAAGTCTAAGTTTCTTAGCATCATTATCGGTTAATATCGCTTTAATTATTTTATAATGCTTTTCATTGCCCATTGAGATTTGAGGAATTTCGTTAATTCTTGGAAATGGAAGGTAAAACGTATAGTAGACATCTATTGCGAGATCTAATGGAATTTCACTGCGATTTCTCAATTTCTTTAAATTATCAAGAATCTTCTGACCCTTGTAACGTGTGAATGGATCTTGATAGTCTATATGTTTCAATACACCTGGCATTACCTTATCTACCTTCCATTTTTCTCTTTATCTTTTCTAAAACTTCATTAATATTCTCTACAACCTCTGCACCCTTTTTATGTACCTTTTCATCACTTGTTTCTCTAATCATTGATAATACTCTATCCCTTGTTGATTCGAGGTCTCTATATATTTCAAGTAATCTATATTCTATGAACCTTGAATTTATATTTGGAAATGAAACAATATAGTTATTAACTTCCTTTACACTAATAGCTATCTCTTCAAGTTCTCTTAGATATCTATATGAAGTTTTTAGCTCTTCAGAAAGTATTATATTGACTCTCTCAAAATCATCTATATCGTGTGGCACTATAAATCTTAATACCATTAGATCCTCCTCATTAACTATTAACCTATTATTAAGTATAGCATGTGCTGCTATGACCTTTAATGCTTTTCCTTTTCTTCTATCTGTAACATGAAGGTTCTTGGATTCAAACATCGAGAATATTTTTAAAAGCTTACTTTCAACAACATCAAAATTAACTCTATATATCAACTTATTTACATTTTCTAACGTATCTCTATCTAGTGTTACTTCTGGTTGAGGATAACCATATCTTTCAATATTCCATGAATACTTTAATAAATCCCTCCATAGATCCTCAGACAGCGGCTTAACATAGTGTCTCAATAAAAATCTATCATAAAGTGCTTCAAGCTCAGGATCTTGGGGAACTTCATTACTTGCTACCAAAAAGGCTCCAAAGCATAACCTTTATCTCAGTATATCCATCAATAAAATAACCTTTCATTCATAATTGTAAGTAGTGTATTTAAAATAGCAGAATTAGCTTTAAATATCTCATCTAAAAATACTACTTCAGCTTCTGGGAGTTTATGAGTCGTTATTCTAATGTATTTGCCATCCTTTAATGCATTTATATCTAAAGGACCAAATAGTTCAGCAGGCTCCGTATATTTTGTTAATAGATAAGTGAAGCATTTCATATTAAGTAATTGTGCAGCCCTTCTAATAAGTGCACTTTTTGCTGTGCCTGGTTCACCAATAAGCACAGCATGTTCCTTTGTAAGTAAAGCTAATAATATAACCTTTGACTCTTCCTCTCTACCAACAAATGGTCTAGATAGTTCATTAAGTATTTGTGGTATTAATTTCAAGTAGCTCTCAACAGAGGACATCATAATATCATCTCTTAGCACACTCTAATAACAGTGCTTAAAGAGTATATATGTTAACAGCTCTAAATTAAAATCGATACTTCTATAACATTCACCAATATTTTTAAATTCAGTGCCTGTAGGAATTGGTATTATATCTTCACTACACATTATAAAGTTTGTATTTTCTCTTAAACCAAATCTCCTACCTATATCTTTATTTACATAAGTCGTATTTATAATTCTGTTAAATAAACTTATAAAATACATATACCTATTTCTCTCTAAGCAATTTCTACATTTATCGAATATCTTATATAATCTATATAGATTTACTACTATCTCAGAGGGAAGAATATTTAACAGAGTATTCTGAGTAACTTCAATAATATTATAAGAATTATAATATTTACTAAAATCTACAGAAACATATTTGTTGATAATGTCGTATATACTATTAACTGCATCTATTACAACTTCAACATCAATATTATCAATTGTATCTTTACTGCTATGATAAATACTATCCTCCAACGTTTTTCTAAACGTATTAAAAGTTATAGAAGGTATACCAATCAGTGTAAATGCAAATGAATCAAAAAACTATATTATCATAGTCTAGTAAAGGGTTGCTAAAGTGAGAATTGATTATATTCCTTAATACTATATTAGATGTTGAAATAGTTAAAGGTTTTTTATATATTACATCTATATTTATAGCTAGTATTGTATTATTTAATATATCATCTATATGTTTATTAATATGATGCCTTGAACCCACAAGCCAGTAAAACGATGTTATATCTTCTGGGAACCCTTCTTCTGCAGTGAAGAATGCAAATATGATGTCATTGTCTATGTCGAGATTCTTAAATATTTTTGCAAGTGTCATAACTGTTGAAACTCCTATAACATTATCGCTACCACCACTAAGCCAATGATCATGATGAGCCATTATATAAATATTTTTATTGTATTTCTTATGCATCTTTGCAATAATGTTGTATCCGTAAGATTTTAGTATACTTGACTTTGCATATATTCTACTCTTATCTAGTTTATCAATAGAGCCTAGCGAGTTTTTTATATGTATGACTGGAATATCTAATTGGTTGGCTTTTCTATAGAGTGCTATAACATTATTTAGCACCACAATTCTCCTAAGAGCTTCCTCTTTATCTCTAATAACTATTAGTTCAGGTTTAAATTGACTTAAAATATAAGCTGCAGTAGCTATGTCATCAGGATCTTTTGGCATATCGATTAAAACTATTTTATCTACTAGTTTCTCCATATCCACTACTTCTTTATGTTCTAATGTATTTAAATTGAATTCAATAATTTTATTGCTATGAAGTTCTATATCTATCACTCCATGATAGGGTGGATGGATGGAACAAGGATAAATGTTATAATTGTTCTCTATTATACATACTTCTTCATACCATGATGTAACAGGTACATATTCTATTATAAGCTCATCAACATAATCTTCTAAATTCTCTTTAATAATATCCACAATCTGCTTCTCTTTATTTGTTCCTGCAACTATCTCCCCAATTTTTTCTATTTCATTTGCCAAGTTTAAGATATAATTGACATATCTATTATTTAGTAAAAACACCATTTAATTAAACCTCTGTTTTACTCATATCTTAGTGCAACTGCTGGAGGTATTTTTGAAGCTCTATATGCTGGGAAAATCCCACCTATTATTCCTATTAATATAGTTAATCCCAATGTCCTTGAAATTAATTCAATTGTAATTTTTGGATTGGCTTTTATTATCATTGGTGAATACTGAGAAGCTGAGAGCTCAAGACCTCTTGACGCTAGTATATGTCCTCCTACAATACCAAGTGTAATACCTATAGCTCCACCAATTAAACTCATAATAATACTCTCCATTAGAACCATAGTTAATACATGTTCATTTGTAAAACCTAATGCTTTAAGTACACCTATACTCCCTTGTTCTTTCAATAACTGATGTTATCATAGTGGCTGCAACACCTGCTACAGCAACTGCAAAAGCTGAGAGACTTGCAGAAAAAGATATAAAACTCATAGCACTAGTAACTGAATTTACAATATTTGCTATTCCCTGAAACGAAATTATTTCAGCAGAGTTTCTATATATATTTCTCAATTCATTAACTATATTTGCTACATCATCACTGCTTCTAGCTAATATGAATATACCGCTCCATTGATTTAATCCAAAGATTCTCTGTCCAGCTTCTAATGGAAGAAATATTGTTGTATCTGGACTTAAGATAAAAGCACCACCGAATTCTTTAAGAATAGCTGAAACAGCTATCGTTGCTCTTTTAATTGTATTTTTACTTCCTTCACTTCTCATAAAAGTTAAGGTTATTGCATCACCGATATCGTAAACCTTTTCTCTATCCTTAAAAGCAATTTGATGGCCTATAACTGCTTTTACATATTCTGAAGCAGATGGTATACTTCCTTCATGTATTTCAATGCTTTTAATTGTTTCAAATACTATATCTATTGGGATAGCATAGACAAAAACAATTTTATTCTCTCCCCCTATTCTAGCCTGTGCTTGAATAGAGTAGAATGGTTCAGCTCGAATAACATTGTTAATGGCTCTTATATTATTTAAATCGCCTTCTGTAAATCTATATCCAGATGATGGAAATAATACTATAGCATTTTGGCCTAGGCCTTGAATTTGTTCTATAACATAATCAGCATAACCATCAACAACACTAGATATCATAACTAAGGCTAGAGGACCTATAGCTATTCCTATTATTGTCAATGCTGCTCTTATTTTTCTTTCAGTTAATGCTTTAAATGCAAGGATGAATATATCTATAATAAAAGAAATCAATATTTTTATCCCTTATATACAGATTGTTGTAACAATGTTTTCTTTATATACCTATAGAATATAAGAGCCATAATAGATAAGAATGTAGCAACCGCTATTATTACTATTATATGATTTAATTGAAATGTGTGAATTGGTGTCTGGGTATACGTAGGTGTAGACTGCTCTATTGCGATACTTATTCTTTGTTCTAAAGTTCTTTCAATATAATACTCATCTCTATATACTATAATTAATAATACATTATTAGGTATGTGTTTTATTTTAGTTTCAATTCTAAACACTGACTGCGATGCAGGATCTATATCTCCAACTAAAGTCCCAATCATCTCACCATCTATATTTACCTTAGCTTCAACACTTCTTGCCGTAGCAATACCATAGTTAACTATAGTACCTGAGACCCTTAATATCTCTCCAGAGATACTTGCTTTTATATCCTCTAACTTTAGATCAATAAATGGTTCAAGCAATATTGATAGCGATGTATTAAAGTATTGCATAAACCCTGAAACATCACGGAATATTATAGTTACCCCAAAAGGTACAGACATGTACCTCATATATGTTTGTGTTGCTCCCATTGCTATAGCTACTGGATTATATATTAAATTATATGTAATATTAACTGTATTGTTTGGAGGTAAAATATCAATATATTTCACATTTCCATCAGGTAATAATATAGAGGTGTATGGTACTATATACACGTATACGTTATATAGTGGAGCTGAACCTATATTCGAAATTCCTAGATTTAATACCGATGTACCATTAACAACTTTTACTTTTATGGGAGTGATTATGTCTATGATTTTAGTTGATCCAAGAACATTCATCTCTATCAATATAGGTATTCTTCTGACACAATTCCAATGATCAATAAAATTAAGATATGCCATTGCTGTATATGTTCCAGGATCTTCTACCAATATATTTAGTCTTACATAAAAATATATTAGATCGCCATATCCAAAAACCTGCTGTATATTACCTTGTTGTTGAAGCAGCTGTGAAATATAGTTTATAATTGTTCGTTGATAATTTATTGAAGGTGTTTGTAATGTCTGTAGTTGTTCCATTATATTTATGCTTGTTGCAGGTATTTTTGCGTAAGATTGATTGGAAGCTGAATAGGTGAATCCTTGTGGAAGATACAATTCAAGTATAGATCCCTTAACCAAAGGGTTATAGTTGTTTCTAATAGTTATAGCTAATATTGCACCATATGAATTGGGTTCAGGCATGATACCTATCCATTGCGTTGATACGAGACTAATACTATTATTGGGATCGTTTACTAAAAGCTTGATTTGGTATTTATCAATAAAAGCTATATTGGGTGTTCCTGATTCAACTATATATTCCATTATTAATGTTGCGTTATATTTACCTGGTTTAACATTGCCTATGTTTATCGAAAACGTAGCTGTAAATTGTTGAAGACTATTTATGGGTCCAGAGATATATGAAGAAGCTTCATTGATCCCTTTTGATGTAAATCCCTCTGGCAAGCTTAACATTAACTTAATTCCTGATACTCTATATGGCCATCTATTTACAATTGTTACAAAATATGTAGCATTACTTGTATTGGGATATGCTGGCCAATTATTTATCCATCCCCAGTCTATAACATCTAGTCCTTTTCCACTAGCACTCTTATCCACAGCTAGAGTAATACTATATCTATTATTATCCTTAATATTAGCTCCATAGAGTGTAAATAAATAATATATATTTATATCAAATTTGATGTGATTTAGTGATGTATTTGCTAAATCAACATAAAATGTTGTTGAACAACTTCCTCCAACATTTAATATTGGAGCACAAAATGCTTTATCATTAATTATCGTAATATCTTTGTCGGTAGAATTCAATGCTACCTCTATGCCACTAACAGTATAAGGACCTTCATTCACAATAATCAATGTTAATGGCACATTACGTTGTCCCTCCAAAGCCCTAATAGGTGTTTGAATACCCCAGAACCATGTTACAGGCCTTATGTTAGGTCTATAGTAATCGTATGATGCTATAGATATGGGAATCTCTAAGTTATCTCTGTATATTGCAATAGAATCTCTATTTTGTATAGCGTATTCAATTAATATAGCAATACTGTAATTACCAGGTTGTGCTACTGGGTCAATATCAACATTTAATGTAAGTGTACATATTCCTGCTGCTGGTATGCCATATAGGCAAGAGCCTGAAATATCGTTAACTTTAATGTCATTTGGTATATAACTTACTTTAGGTTTTATCCATGCAATAGAATAGGTTTTAATATTAATTAAGTCAATATTTATAAAAATATTTCGTGCTGTTGGTAAAAGAGGAGCATGTGAACCACCATATTGAGTATGAATGGTGTTTATAATAAGTGCCTTTAATTCAGAAAGGAGAGCTAGTTGTGATAGGAAATATTCTCTAGCAGTATAATACATTCCATAGCTGTATATAGTTCCAGTAACTATTATTTTCATAGATATATTGGTATATAAACTATTTATCTCTACATCTGTAAAAATAGCTGTAAATACATTGCCATAATTTATAGGATTTGTAACTATATATATAGATATATTTCTTCCATCTACAAATTTTGCATTAACTCCATCAAGTTCTATCTGAATTATTAAAGAGTTTAATGTGTCTATGTTGAGAGATTGAAATGTTAAATATATAGCTGCTCCACTTGTTATAGGTGAAGATATTTTGTTCCACCATCCACTATCAATTAATGTTAAATTTAACCTAGGACTGTATATAGGTAGTAAAATAGTATATGCCTCCTCATGCCAAAACTCTTCCACACCTATTACTAAGGCTCTTAATTTTATTATTACTGGGTATACTCCTTCATCAGGTGTTACAATATCTATATTTGGTACTTCAAGATATATAGCTTGACCATATCCAAAAGCACCATTTATAGGTATTGAAATGCTTCTGTTAATTGATTGGAATATCATCTGCTTTGGAAGATATATCATAAATATAGGATTCTGTATTCTAATCCCTGGTTCAGATACCATGAAATATACATAAAGTCGTGAGTTTATTGAGTTTATATAGACTTTCTTTGATGCCCATCCATATTCTATTACATTTAATATGCTTTGATTAGGAGGTGCGGATATTGTTATTGTAAATATGTAGTTGTTTTGAAATCTATAGAATGTACCAGTGCTCTCTACTGCTATACCACTTATATTTAAAGTAGCCTTATATGTACCTGGCTTTATTCTATTACTTATTGTTATACCTGAAAAAACTAATGTGCTTCTACTTCCTCTTGGTATATCAATACCTGTTTAATCTAATTATATTTGGATAGAAATTGGAAGGCAATTCAATTAATGCTATAACATCTTCTACATTAATTACATCATAATTTTCAAGAATGACTGCAAGTCTTGCATTTTCAGAACCTGGATATATCTCCCCATCAAACCAGTATACATCTGTTATGATAAGATTTATATATGGCTTATTTACTGCAACTGTAAAGTGATATATATTCTCACTCCAGAATTCCGCACCATTATCCTCACCAAAGATAATAAGCTTTAATTCAATATCGACTCTATCCGTTGTACCTATAATCATTGGTGGAGAACGTAATGTTGCTATATCACCATAATTCAATATTTGCCTATATATATTAACAGCATTTTTTGTTCTATTTATAAAACTGCTCTCTGATGATAATATTGTAAAGTAAGCAGTTATACTTCTTACTGTTTTAAAATCTTTATTAACTATTGTAATATAGAATTGAGTTTGAATAGTATCTTCAACTATTCTTGTGCTTTCAAATCCATAATCAAGAACTGCCAAATTAATTAGTGGTGCTGGTGATAAGGTGATGCTGAAAGATTTCGTTACCTTACTATTATATATAACATTATCATCGGTTCTCATTGTAGCGTTAATCACTAATTCTACTCTATATGATATGTCTGAAAGAGCATTGGGGCTAATAGACAGAGGTCCAAGAGATATTGAAGTAGTAGCATATTTATTTAAACTAGGGATTCCAAATCTTATATTACTAGGTATAAATATATCTGATTGTAATTTAGCAACACCTTCTGCTTGTACTATTGCAGAGTCTCCAACATTCTTTAAAACAATGTAAAGATATATATTTTGTGAACCAGGGTAAGCATCAGGACTCCAATACCAGTCAATGACATCTATATATAGCTCTGGATAATGATCGACATATATTTCAATTCCATCTATAATTTGATGCTGTTCACTACCATCTTTATGATAATACACTGTTATATTAGCATAATATTTACCTGGAGATATGGTAGATTCAACATCAAACCTATATTTAAAAGCGATTATATCACCCTGTTTTATGATAACATATGTTGTACCATTTGAAGTATATGGTGGTGAACATTGGGAAGAGCCCCTAGATATAGTAAAACCTTCTGGAAGCTGCAAACATGCTGCTGATATAATAATATCTTCTTCTATTAAGCTTTGAACAATTACATTCAGTTCAACATTCTTACTACCTGGATAGATACTACTTGTACCAGCTGATGATTTATAGCTATACGATATCAATTCAAATTGGTTTTGAGATGCTATGCATTGCACTAGGGAGTCGATCCCATGAATTGAAAGAATAATTGTAAATAATACTGATAGAGCTGTAATTTTTGCTAAATTCATTTTCATTTTTATCACTTAATAGTCGCTATACCTAGACTTAGTGTAGGCTTATATGTCTGTAGACATAGTTTCTTTATAAGTTTTAATCATATTTAAATCTTCCATTCTATTAATCTCTAGGGTTTAACTATATCATTATCGTTGACTTTATACTCTATCTTAAAGCCTTATTATTTATCCTCTTCTTTTAAACTCAATAGACATAGATCATATTGTTTCTTCTTTAAGTTATTTTGCATTAGTTTATTGTTTTATTTATTTTTAATTATATTTTTCAATTGTTTTCTAATTTATAGTACATATCTATAAAATATATAACTTAAAAATTAGATCTTTAAATTATAGTATCTGCTAATAATAGATGTAAAAGGTGTATGTTGTTGAACAAGAATAGAAATGAAGAACTTATTGTAATAAGCATTATTGGTGCTGATAGACCTGGTATTGTCGCTGGAATTACAGCTATTCTTGCTAAACATAATGTAAACATTGTTGATATAGCACAAACTGTGGTACGAGGTATATTTAGCATGATTATGATTGCAGATCTTTCGACGGGTAATATTGATTTGCCAAAGCTTAGAGAAGAGCTTTCTATGAAGGGTAGGGAATTGGGTGTTGAAGTTAGCGTTAATCATATAGATGTTTTTAAGGCTATGCAAAGGGTGTAGCTTTTGCCTAGGATTTTTAGCCCTGAGGAGATAAGCGAAGTTGTTGAAATGTTGCTATTCCAAGATCTTGATATAAGGTCAGTAACATTAGGTTTAAGTCTACAGGATTGTATTTCAAGCAATGAAGATGAAGCAATTTTATGCATAGAGGAAAAGCTTAATTTATATTCAAAGAAGCTTGTTAAGGCTGTTGATAATGTTTCTAAGAAATATGGTGTAAGGATTGTTACTAAGAGAATTGCTGTGACACCTATATCGATTATAGTAGAACCATTAATTAGAAGGGGATTTGAAGAGGCTTGTAGTATTGCTATAGACATTGCAAAAGCTTTAGATAGAATAGCTATAGCAAATCATATCGATTATGTTGGTGGATACGCAGCATTTGTACATAAAGGGTTTACCCAAGGCGATAAAGTAATTATAGAAACCTTACCTAAAGCACTATCTGCTACACAAACACTTGCTGGTATGGTAAATGCTGCTTCCACATCTACAGGCATCAATGTCGATGCTGTGATAGATGTAAGTAGAAAAATTCTTGAAATTGCAAATAGTACACCAAAGGGACTTGGATGTACAAGGTTTACAGTTATGGCAAATGCTCCTGAAGACAATCCATTTATACCAGGTGCTTATCATGGTCTTGGAGAACCAGAGGCTGTAGTAAATGTTGCTGTAAGTGGTCCTGGTGTTATAGAGGCTGCAATAAATAGACTTGGGGAAAAGGTAGATATGAGGACATTGCATGATACAATAAAGAGAACAGCTTTTAAAATAACTAGGTTAGGTGAGTTAGTTGGAAGAGAAGTCGCAAAGGAGGCAGGAGTATCATTTGGTATTGTCGATCTTTCTCTTGCACCTTCACCAAAAATAGGTGATAGCGTTGCTAGAATTCTAGAAGCTATGGGACTTGAATATGCAGGCTCACCTGGTAGTATTGCCGCATTATATCTTCTTGTTGATGCTGTTAAAAAAGGTGGAGCTATGGCGACTTCAAGCATAGGTGGTCTGAGTGGCGCATTTATACCTGTTAGTGAAGATTGGGATATGACAAAAGCTGCTGAAGTTGGGGCTATAACTATAGACCGTTTAGAGGCTATGATGATGGTATGTAATACAGGTATAGATATGGTTGCCATTCCTGGAGATACGCCTATGGAAACAATAGCTGCAATGGTTTTAGTATGTTATGGCTGCTGCAATTGCACTTGACAAAACGCTTGGTGTTAGAGTAATCCCTGTTCCAGGAGCAAAAGCTGGTGACAAAGTTGATTTTGGTGGCCTATTAGGTTCAACAGTCGTTATGGATGTAGCCAAATTCAATTCTAAAAAATTTATAGAGCGTGGAGGNCTTATACCACCACCCATAAGGAGACTGGATAAAGGTTAAGATCTTTCTATTTTCTGCAATAAATCTATAATTTCATCAACTTTAACTTTGATTTGATGTATGATGGAACGTGGCACATCTATGTCTTTTATCCATAGATCCTTTACAACACTAATAAGTCTGTAGATTCCTATTTCATTAAATACATCTATTAATATATTAATCTTCTCTATAGTTCTTCTAATATTGTATTCATTTTCATGAAAAACCATGAGGCCTTTTTCCGTTAATTCATATATTTTTTTCCTTCCATTAATATGTGATTTGAGAAGACCTTCCTTTTCAAGTTCATGTAGTGTTGGATATAGAATTCCATTGCTTGGTATATAGTTTAAATTAAATAATTTAGATAGCTCTTTTTTTATTTCATATCCATGGGCTTTACCTAGTATTGAAATTGAATACAATACCAAATATTTAAATAGACCTTTAAGATTTATTATTTCTTTTGAAACATCGAGTTCGTTATGTATTTTTATAGCCATTTTTATCAATTATGTTTAAATTCTTAAACAGTTTTATATATTTTTATTATTGAGTGTAGTGTTATATGATCTACATAATAAAGGTGGTTATATATTGAGAAAAGAAATTGTTAGAATTGAAAATGTTTCAAAAATATATAGAGTGGGAGATGTTGTAACTTATGGTCTGCGAAGAATTGATATGTCAATCTACAAAGGCGACTTTATAGCTATTATGGGTCCTTCTGGCTCGGGCAAGACTACTCTCTTAAATATTATTGGACTTCTTGATAGACCTACTTCTGGAGACATATTTATTGATGGTATTAATGTTTCAAAGCTTAGTGATAGGCAATTAGCATGGATTAGAAATGTAAAGCTTGGATTTGTTTTTCAACATTTCAATTTAATAAATAGACTTACTGTATTAGAAAATATTGAAATCCCTTTAATAGCTAGGGGGATACCGAAGAGCAAAAGAATTGAATTGGTTAAAGAAGCTCTTCTAAAAGTTGGTGGCGAACTGAATTGGCTTTCAAAGAAACCATTACAACTTTCTGGTGGTCAACAACAAAGAGTTGCAATTGCAAGAGCAATAGTAGGTTCACCTGAGATTATATTAGCTGATGAACCTACAGGCAACCTAGATAGAGTAAGTGCGAAAATTGTTATAAACACTTTTAGTGAGTTAAATAAAAATGGACATACAATTGTTATAGTTACCCATGACCCTGAAGTAGCGAACTGCACCCAAATAATATATACAATTAGAGATGGCACTATAATTGATTTTAAAAAATCTGAAGAAGACAAATAGCATTCTAAGAACAGTATAACTATATAGATTTAAGAGCTATACAAAAGATCTTAAATTTAAAAACATGCTATCACCATCACATAATTCTAGTAAATCCTTTTGAATTAGTTAAAATACAAAAACCACCCATTCTTCATGTTGAATCATAATAGCATATTTCTAAGATCACTAAAAAGTAAAGAAATTAGAGATGATCCTCATAAATCTTTACTTTGTAAAGCTAAGTATACTATAAGAAACCAGCTCTTATTATGAGTTAGTATCAAGTGTGATTGCTTCATTTTCCTTTCTCTACATCACTTCTGGAAATAGCATCTACCTTAGGGCGTTTAGGAACAGCTAAAAACTGTATCTTAAGTATTTCAAGAATATGCTTCTTAAATAGATTTTTATCGCCATAACATCTCCTGGTATCAATCCTTCTGATTTCCTCCCCACCTTGAAGTGCAAGGGTTCTTGACGGTGAGAAGATTTGAAATTATTTCTCCCTGTTACAGGGATTCGATCCCAGGCAGGTCTCGGCTCATCCCTATCCTTTGCAGGACTTAGGGCTATGGATCCATGAAACATCATCGCATAAAGCTCACAAAGCCTAATATCCATCACAAAGAAAAGCTATACTGAAAATTATAAGCATTTCTCTACATCCTTGCCCTAAAGAGCTAAAGCTTTTCAGTTGTAAACCTTAACAAAGCTCAGAACAGTTCACAAAAGGCGCCGGGGGCGGGATTTGAACCCGCGTGGGGATGTTCCCCACCGGCTCTCCAGGCCGGCCCCTTAGACCACTCGGGCACCCCGGCACTTTAATGAAAAGTATTTTACAGAAAACTATAAGTTTAGTAATTTAAAAAGTTTTATTTTCTTTTGATTTCAATTTCTATATATACATTTTCTGGTACTCTTACCCTCATTATTTGTCTAATTACATGTTCGTTTGCTTCTATATCGATGATTCTCTTATGTATCCTCATTTCCCATTTGTCCCATACTTTTGATCCTTCTCCATGGGGAAGTCTTGGAAGAGGTACTAAAAGTCTTTTAACAGGTAGTGGTACAGGTCCTTTTATCTTTACACCTGCTTTCTTAGCTATATCTACTATCTGCGACACTACATAGTTTAAATTGTTGATATCTATACTCCAAAGCCTTATTCTTACTGTTGCTGACATGATTTATTCACATCCAGTGTTTTTCAACTATAAAAATTATTATTCTATAAGTAAAGGTTTTCAATTACCATATTTAGCTATTTTACTTTCCTCCGACCTTTGCTGGTTTAAGATCCATTATAATGCCTATTCCTACAGTTTTACCCATATCTCTCATTGCAAATCTTCCAAGTGGTGGGAAATCACTATATTTTTCGGCAACCATGGGTTTTAGAGGCTTAAATCTAACTATTGCTATATCTCCTTGTTTTAGGAATGGTGGGTTTTTCTCAGCTATTTGGCCTGTTCTAGGATCTAGTCTTGCAATTATTTCAACTATTCTGCATGGAATGCTAGCTGTATGTGCATGGATAACAGGGGTATAGCCAGGTGCTATAGCTGTTGGATGCCATACAACCATAACTCTAGCTGTAAACTCATCTATAACAGTTGGCGGATTTGTTGGATGTCCTGCAACGTCACCTCTACGTACCTGCTCTTTTGAAATGCCTCTAACATTGAAACCTATGTTGTCTCCAGGTATAGCTTCTTCTAATCTTTGATGATGCATCTCTATACTCCTAACCTCGCCTGTCACATTAGGTGGCATAAATATTACTGTATCACCCACTTTTAGTTTACCTGTCTCAACTCTGCCAACTGGTACTGTACCTACACCAGAGATAACAAATACTTCTGATATAGGAATTCTTAAAGGTTTATCTATAGGCTTCGGTGGGACTTTAACATTGTTTAAAGCTTCTAAAAGGGTTCTTGCACCATTTACACCATACTTCTTTCTTATTTCTTCAATCTTTTGGTTATTCCACCATGACATGTTTTCGCTATACTTAATAACGTTATCTCCAACCCATCCAGAGACCGGTAAAACTGTTATTGTATCTAACTTATATCCAGAGATTCTTAAGAACTTTATTAAAGTCTCTAAAACCTCAATAAATCTCTTTTCAGAATATGGAGGTTCTGTTGTATCCATTTTAGTAATAGCAATTATTAATTGATCTATTCCCATAGTTCTAGCTAACAGTATGTGCTCCCTTGTTTGCCCCTCTGGACTCATTCCAGCTTCAAAATCACCTTTCTTTGCTGATACAACAAGCAATGCCACATCTGCTTGGCTAGCACCTGTTATCATATTTTTTACAAAGTCTCTATGTCCAGGGGCATCAATTATTGTATAATAATAGTTATTAGTCTCAAATTTTCTATAGGCTAAGGATATAGTTAGACCTCTTTCTCGTTCCTCTTTTAATCTATCTAATAGCCAAGCATATTTCTCACTCTCTTTACCAGCTTTTTTAGCAGCTTCTACAGTTTCTTTCCATGTCTTTTCATCAATTGCACCTATCTCTACCAGTAACCTACCCACTAAGGTGCTTTTTCCGTGATCTACATGACCTATTATTACAAGATTTAAATGTGGTTTTGCACTCATGATTGTTCCCTATGCAGCAGTCAGACACATTTAAACAAAAATATTAGTTTAGATTTATAAGTGTATTGTTACTTCTTGCGTTGTTCTCCAAAAAACATGCGATTTAATCCCTATATAAATGAAAATATATAGCCTCTTTATAAAACGCTTACCTTGAACTTAATGCTATACGCTCAATTTCTTCCTTCCTTTGAATAGCATAGCTTCTACTATCATATGCAGCCGCTGCTATTATTTCATCAGCTAAACATTCTTCTATAGGCTTTACAGACCTAAATGAACATTGATATGAACCTTCTGATATATGTCTTATTGCAAGATCAACTCTTCTCATCGGTGAAATATCTACAGCTACATGATATACTATACCACCATACATAATCCTGGTTGTCTCCTCTCTAGGAGCAGCATTCTCTATAGCCCTTACAAATACTTGTAAGGGATTCTCCTTTGTTTTAATATATATTAAATCAAAAGCTGTTTTAACGATATTATATGCTAAGTGTTTTTTACCTAAATTCTTTGCTTTTCTCATCATTCTATTAATTAGTCTTTCGACAATTGGAGCTTCTGCTTTTCCAAATCTTCTATGTGCATGTCTACCTGCTGTATGCGGTATTATAACAGGTTTCAATGAGATATATTTCTTAAGACTTGGATCAAGAATAACTATATCTCTGTAGCTCCATTTACCAAAAAGCTTTAATTCATCTAAATCAACCATAATTTCAGACAGTGATATATTCTCTTGAGATACCTCCATACACTCTCTACCTTAATGGTTTTTGCTTCTTACCTTTAAGAAGCTCCGTTAAAGCTACACCATTTACAGCTATAACCTTAAACTTAACACCTGGTATATCACCCATAGACTTACCTCTACTCCCACCTATACCAACTACAAGAACCTCATCGTGCTCATCTATAAAGTTTAACCCACCATCATAAGGTACAAAGGCTGTTATAACCTTACCATTTTTAACTAATTGTACCCTTACACATTTTCTTACACCAGCATTTGGTTGTCTTGCCTCAACACCTACTTTTTCCAATACTATTCCCCTAGCCATTGGTGCTCCTTCTAGGGGGTTATACTTCTCTTTTAACTTAAGTTGTCTTATCCTAAAATCTCTTTGACTCCATCTAAATTTTAATCTTTTAACCATTAATTTACGAGCTGCAAATAATCCTAAAGGAGCCTTTTTGCCTGGCATTACCATCTTACCTTTTAATGGTTATACCACTATTTTTCATTTACTATTTATTAAAACTATCTATATTTTTAAGCTTTAATTTAAATGTTATACTATAACTACATTGTCTATGAGATAATATCTTTTTAAAAGCATCTTCGCCTTTGCAACATTACGTCCATTCTTTCCTATAGCAATACCCTTATCTTTTGAATCTACATGAACATACACAGTTTTCCTTGAACTACTCTCAACAAGCTGTACTCTATAAACCCTTGCTGGCATGAAGATGCTTTTAACAAAACCCTCGAGATTGTCAGCCCATCCAACAATTTCAATTTCCCTATTTATTAACTTGTTTAAATACCTTGTATTAGTTCCTTTCCTACCTATTGCTTGACCTAATTTATCACTATCAACTATAAACACTACTAAACCAAGTTCATCCATTATTACACAATCCTTAGGTGTAACCCCTGTGATATCTTGAAATAGTGTTATATACCTCATTTCTTCCATGGTTAGTTTTACATTCAATTGAGGCTTTATCTCAATTGCTCTTGAAGCCATCTAACTACACCCTAGTAGGTTCTAGCATATTTGGTTAACAGATCAACAGGTACTTGACCTGTATCTATAATACCCACTAAGGTTGCTGGAAATGGCTTTCCAAGCAACGTTCCTAAATCTTTATTCGTCCCTGAAAACTCTATAATTGGTATATTAGAGAGTTTTGCATAATATGTCGCATCATTTTTAAGATTCTCTGGAGCATTTGACGCTATTACTATAAATTTTAATTGCCCTAACTTAGCTTTTTTTAACGTTGAATTCGATCCAATTATTATTTTTCCTGATCTTGCTACATATTTCAATAATGTATCTAGAGATTGTACAGATATATTACATCACCTTTACATATTTCATCGACTTATATATGGATGATAAACAAGTTTAACCTTAGCTGTGCCAACTGGTATATAGCTTCCAACTATAATATTTTCTGCAACTCCTCTTAATAGATCTGTATCACCATGTATAGCTGCATCAACAAGCTGCTTTACCGTAACCTCAAAAGCAGCTTTAGCTAAAACACTATCCTTTGATCCTGCAACGCCATGTCTTCCTATAGATTTCACTGTACCTGTTCTTGTCATTACATCAGCCACTAGCATTACATGTCTTATATTAACATCTAGTCCTTGTTCTTCTAAAACATTTAGCATCTCCTCTACCAGTAAAGTTCTTGCTGCTTCTATTCCTAGTACTTCTTCGATTTCCTTAATATTATTTGTTCTTATCCGTCTATAATCCACTCCTTCAATATTTATCAATTCCCTCAGATTACTCCCCTCACATACAAGTATATATTCTTCCCCTCTTCTCTGAATAACAACTTTGTTGATGCCTTTAATACCTTTAATCTTAATTCCAAGGATTTTATCCCTAAGATGTTCAATCTTAATAGGATCTAGAGGTTCTTCAAACTGTATTATGATTTCATTTGGATTCTCGTCACTTATATTAATGTTTATCTTTTTTAAATGTTTCTGTAAAGACTTAACCACATCTTCTATAGTGACACCTTTATCCTCAAGCATTATGGGATCTAAGGTTAATGCTATAATGTTATTGAATAGATCTACATCTATTTTTGAGACGACATTAATTACTCTTGTAAGCTCTATTTTTCTAGCAATTTCAATAGCTTTTTCTCTATTGTTGTATTCAGGCACTAGATATATATATGTTAGTGGTGTAGACGGAGTTTTTTTAGCATCTACAAGTTCTATGAGTCTTGGTAAACCTAGAGTTACATTAAGTTCTCTTACACCTGCATAGTGAAAGGTTCTCAATGTCATTTGTGTACTGGGTTCTCCAATACTCTGTGCTGCTACTATTCCTACAGCCTCACCAGGATCTATAACGTTGTTTTCTATTTCTTCTTTTATAATCTTTAATATCTCTCTAGCCTTCTCAGAATCTACTACACCATACTTCTTAAAAGCTGTTTTAATATCTTCGATAACCCTATTTGGGGTTATCCCGGAAAGCTCTGACTCTATGAGTTCATCAATCTTATATTCAACTTTATCTATCTTCTCCATCCCATCACCTTATTCATAACTCTATCAATATCAATTATAGATGTATGTGGTGTTTTAGAGGGATCCGCCCTATCTTCGCCATAAATAAACTGTATTATTGAGCCTGTAGAGTCTCTAACTGTATAATCGTATTCAACATAAAGATCTTGCAAAGCATTTATAAGCCTACGCTGCATATAACCACTTTGCGATGTTCTAACAGCTGTATCTACAAGTCCCTCCCTACCACCTGCTGCATGCATAAACATCTCTGTGACAGATAGTCCATTAAAGAAGCTATTTACAACAAATCCCCTAGCTATTGGCCCTAAATCATTCTCTCTGAAATGAGGTAGAGCTCTACCCATATAGCCACGCCATATTCTTTCACCTCGTACAGTCATTTGTCCAAGTGTTGCCGCCATTTGCGTAAGGTTTAGTATATTTCCTCTAGCTCCTGTACGTGCCATTATAAAAGCATGGTTAAATGGATCTAAATTGCTTACTGCTTCTTCACCAGCTCTATCTCTAGCTTCTGCTAACACCTCTAAGATTCTTATTTCAAGACTTTCTTCAAGGGATCTTCCTGGAACTACCTCCAAAGATCCCTCGACATACTGTTTAACATATTCTTGAACCCTCATAAATGCCTCGTTTAGAAGCCCATGTATATTAGCCTTGATTTTTTCGTCTATTGCTACATCGTCTAGTCTAAGAGTAAACCCTTTCTTTTCTAGAATCTTTATAAAAATCCTAAATACATGATCCATAAACTTAGATACAAATTCAACACCATATTCTTTAGCTAACCAGTAAAGTAGACTCTCCTGCTGTTCTGCTCCAGCAATCTTTTTATCAAATACTCCAAGAAGTAGCTTACCTCTTCTTACAACAACAAATGAATCCCAGAAGCATTCTATATCTTCACATTTCAGTGTTCCAGAAGATATGTTTGCTCTACCTTGGTAATCAAAGTTCTCTGGCAAAAACATACTTATAACTTGTTTACCTGTCCACAATCTTTTAGGTGATATTATTGCAGGCTCTGGAGGTTCTTTAACTACACCACCACTTGCTAGAAGTTCCATTAATTCCTCTCTTGTAAGAAGCGTTGACTTTATAGTAAGCATATATGCGCCACTAATATAGTCTTGTATACCTCCTATTATCATACCACCATATCTTGGTGTAAGTATGTGGTATTGAACCCTTAAAAGATGTCTAGCTTCAGCTCTTGCTTCTTCTGTTTGTGGAACATGCAAATTCATTTCATCTCCATCAAAATCAGCATTATATGGAGGACAAACTGCGAGATGAAGTCTAAATGTCCTACCGGGAAGAACTTTAACTATATGACCCATCATTGACATTCTATGAAGCGATGGCTGTCTGTTAAACAGCACTATATCACCATCTTTTAAATGTCTCTCAACTACATATCCAGGAGCTAGTGATTCAGCAATGCTTTTTCTATCCTTGACGTATCTTAGATCTATTCTTCTACCATCTGGCGTAACAATATAATTTGCACCCGGCCATTTTTCAGGTCCATTAAGTATATGCTTTCTAAGCTCATCTATGTTTATCTCGGTAACCCTCTCAGGAACTGTTAAAATCTTAGCTACATCTATAGGTATTCCAACCTCATTTATACTAAGATAAGGATCAGGGCTTATCACTGTTCTAGCTGAATAGTCTACTCTTTTTCCAGAGAGATTACCTCTAAACCTACCTTCTTTACCCTTTAGTCTTTGTACTAATGTTTTTAATGGTCTTCCTGATCTATGTTTCGCTGGTGGAAGTCCTGGAACCTCATTATCTAGATATGTAGTTACATGATATTGTAGGAGCTCCCAAAGATCATCAATTATTATCTGTGGTGCTCCACTAGCTATATGTTCTCGTAATCTCTCATTAGTTCTAATTATATCAACAAGTTTATGTGTTAAATCGTCTTCAGATCTTATACCAGTTTCAATTAGAATAGAAGGTCTTATAGATGTTGGTGGAACAGGAAGAACTGTAAGAATCATCCATTCAGGTCTAGAGTCTCTTGGATCATAACCTAAAATCTCTAAATCCTCATTAGGTATTCTCTCTAAACGACTTCTTATAATTAATGGATTCAATCGTATCATTGTTTTTCTTTCTTCATAATACTCAACAAACGTTGTTGGCTTTTCTAGTTTTATTCTTGGCTGTTCAGCACCACAATGAGGACATTTTAAAGCTTTTATTGCTTGTCTTTTAACATATTCCGAAAACCTTCTTGCAAGGTAGGGATATCTTTCTTTAAGCCTTCTTAAATATTTTACATATCTTTCTACATCTTGAGGAGGTATCTTAACTCGTCCACATTTATGGCATGTTGCTCTTAATAATTCATATATATTTCTAACAAACAGAACATTTATTATAGGTAACGCTAGTTCTATATGTCCAAAATGGCCAGGACATGCCCTTATTGTATTACCACATATAGGACATGTCTGTCCAGGTTCAATAGCACCAAGCTTTGGATCCATAACAGAGCCGCTTATTGGGGTACCATCCTCGTCGTAAGTCTCTGGCGATGTTATTTGAACTACTGAGATTTTTCTTATTTCATCTGGCGAAAGAATGCCAAACTTTATTGCTGAAACAATTTTCTCTTCTGTACTCATAATAATCCCTCTATCCAATAAAATACTTATATTTATCAGATAAAATTAATCTAGGCTTTATACCCATGCTCATTAACTCTTGAATTAGTAATTTAAAGGCATAAGGTACTGCAATGGGATGTAAATTACTTTTATCACCATGTATTGGACATTCATACAATTCTTTCTTTTTATTATACCATCCTATAAATCCACACAATTCGCATACATGTATAATTGCTTTATCAGAACTTTCAAGCATTCTCTCTTTAAGTAAAGCCGAGGCTCCGTGTCCTATGATTGCATCTCTTTCCATTTCACCGAACCTTAACCCTCCTTCTCTTGCTCTACCTTCTGTAGGTTGTCTGGTAAGTAGTTGTACAGGTCCTTTTGACCTTGCATGAATCTTATCTGCAACCATATGATGTAATTTCTGATAGTATACTATTCCTATAAATATTGGTTGCCCTACAAGTTCTCCTGTTCTACCATCATAAACAGGCTCTGTACCATCCATAGGATATCCGAATAATATAAGTTGTTTTTTCTAATTCATTTATATCTTCCTCAAAAAATGGTGTTCCATCAACTAATTTACCACGTAATGCAGCAACCTTTCCAGCTATACTCTCCATCAACTGTCCTAAAGTCATTCTAGAAGGAAGTGCATGTGGATTTATTATAGCATCAGGTGTTATACCATCACATGTATAGGGCATATCAAACTGAGGTATCAATGCTCCTATGACACCTTTTTGCCCATGTCGCGAAGCAAATTTATCCCCTATTTCCGGTATCCTTAAATCTCTAACTCTAACCTTTATAAGTCTATGCCCCTCAACAGTTGTTGTAATAAATATTGAATCTACCCAGCCTATTTCACCATGTCTAACTGTTATTGAAGAGTCTTTTCTTCTCTGTGCTAATATACCATAACCTTTGTATTCTTCAACAAATCTAGGTGGACTGGTTTTGCCTATCAATACCTCACCACCTTTAACGATTATTTCTGTTTTTACAATGCCATCCTCATCTAGTTTCATATATGCTTCCTTTCCTCTATATCCAAGTGTTTTAGAGTCTGGAATTTCTATCCTATCTTCTTGGCCACCAGCATACTTTAATTCCTCTGTTGAATAAAGTCTAAAGAAATTAGATCTGGCTAAGCCTCTATCAACAGATGATCTGTTCATTATTAATGCGTCCTCCATATTGTATCCTGTATAGCTCATTACTGCTAAAACCATATTCTGACCAGAAGGCCTATCATTATAACCTATTACTGATAGAGCTCTAGTTTGAACTAAAGGTATCTGTGGATAGTGTAGTAAATGAGCCCTTGTATCAACTCTCAATAAGAGATTGGCCATATAGAAACCTAACGCTTGTTTAGCCATAGCTGATTGATATGCATTTCTTGGAGATTGATTATGTTCAGCATATGGTATTGTTGAAGCTGCTACACCCATTATTGTTGGAGGCCATATTTCTACATGTGTTGTTTCACTAGTTGCTTCCTCAGGATGCACTGCTATCAATGCATTTTCTTCTTCTTCTGCATCTAGAAGCTCTACAACACCTAATTTAAGAAGATCTTCGAAAGTCATGGCTCCTTCTCTAAGTCTAGCTATATGCTCTCTAGAAATCTTTAGCTTACCATTTTCACATATAAGTAGAGGGCGTAGTATCCTTCCTTGATCACAGTTAATGTAAACTTCGTTAATATATTGTGTTTTGTAATGAGCTACATTGACTTCGTAATGTATTTTACCATTTCTTCTCATATTTCTTAAGTCATGCACCAATTTTTCTGCATTTGGATGATATCCTATTAAGGTACCATTTAGGTATATCTTTCCCCAATTCTTAATAGATTCATAATCTAGTTCTCCCTCTCTAAGCTTATTAAACACATCTAGTATTTTAACTACACCCATACTATAGAGTAACACCTCTATCTCCTTCTCATCTATACCTACAGATATTGTTGACATGAGAGCAAGATTCTTTACAAGTCCACAGTTTGGCCCTTCAGGTGTTTCAAATGGGCAAAGTCTACCAAATTGTGTTCCATGTAAATCTCTTGCTTCAAAATGGGGTTGGCTCCTACTTAACGGTGAAATAACTCTTCTCATATGGCTTATTGATGAAAGCCAATTTGTGCGATCGAGTATCTGTGAAACCCCTGTTCTTCCTCCTATCCATGTCCCTGTTGCCATAGCATGTTTTATTCTTTCTGTTATTATATCGCTTCTGACATATAGTGCTATGTTAAATCTTCTTTCTCTAAGTTTAGCGCGTTCCAACTGATATCTTAAGTCTCTTATAAATGTTTTAAATGTAACTCTAAAGAGTAAAGCTAGCATATCACCTGCTAATTTAATTCTTTTATTAGCATAGTGATCCTTATCATCAACAGGTCTACGTCTGAGTATAAACTCGATAAGTTTACAGGCCATTTGTCCTAGGAATAAAGCTTTTCTGATTCTGTCTTCAGGTTTTGAACCTATATGTGGGAGAACGATATCTATCTAAAACAAATTTTGCTCTTTCAATTCTACTTTCTCTTGATTGGCCGATAGCGATTCTTGAACCTATATAATCGAGAGCATCATCCACTGTAGCAATATCACTAGACTGTATAAATGAGGCTAGAAGCTCTCTTTGTATTTCAGGATCTGGAGAGACTGCTAATGCTATATCAATATCTCTTTCAAGTCCAAGTGCTCGCATAAGGATTATAAAAGGTATTTTACCGGGTATTGCTGGAAATGATATATGTAATGTACCATCTTTATGTCTATCTAACATTATTGGAACTCTATACCCTATTGTTGATGATACTACCTTTGCTGTATGAGTTACATTTAATCCTTCTTGTCCATAGTCAACAATAACTCTATTTGGTGCTAAATCTTCTTGTGCTACTATTATCCTTTCAGTTCCATCTATTATAAAATATCCACCTGGGTCCCTAGGGTCTTCCCCTATCTTTATAAGCTCTTCTTCACTCATATTTGAAAGTGGGTCCTTATTAGATTTAACCATAAGTGGTATTTCTCCAATATATACCTCTACAGATGTTCCAGGAATATCATTTTCATATGGTAGAAGTGTTATATATATTGGCACTGCATATGTTAAATCTCTATGTCTACACTCCATAGGGGTTATATATCTATTTATACTTCCATCTACCTCTCTTACCTGTGGCTCGCCAACTCTATAACCTTTTATAACGACCTTAAACCCTGGTATTGATGTCTCTATAACTGGTTCCTCTAATATTATATCGCCTAAAATCTTTGAAATAAAGTTGTTGTATGATTCTATGTGATGTTTTGTTATCCCCTTTTCTTTAATAAATAATTTAATTATACTCCATCTGTCATCTAAAGAAAGAATCTTTGACTCGAAATGCGGCATTGGTATAGGTCCTAGGGAGGAGTGCACATACCTCTTATCTGATATTGCAATGCTACTCATATTAATCACCCTGGGACAACATACCTATACACTATAACCTCTCCTCCAGTTGGACTTTTTCTAACTATCTTCACTATATCACCTGGTTTAGCTCCAATAGCTCTAGCTACAGGATCGCTTGCTCTTAGCCACGGAAGCTGTTCTGGTTTAACTCCATACTGCTTAAGAATTTTTATGCCCTCATCAATATCTACTATAACATGTTTAGGTACAAGCTCATGCTCTAGTATCTTCATATTTACAGAGGAATTTTTCCTTTTTAATGCCATTAAATACACCAATACTTTAAACTCCAACTACAATTTTCTAAACAAAACCTAACGGGGTAAAGCACTTATAAGCTCATTTTATCAACAATAATATAAATTCACAAAACCTTTTAAACACAAAACAAATATCGAAAATGATGGTGGGCCCGTAGCTCAGCCAGGTAGAGCGGCGGGCTCTTAACCCGTAGACCAAACCGGGCGGAGGTCCCGGGTTCAAATCCCGGCGGGCCCGCCACAAAACACAAAAATCTTCTTATAATAATAAGACATATAGCCGCCGTAGCTCAGCCCGGTGGAGCGCCGGCCTCGTAAGCCGGTGGTCGCGGGTTCAAATCCCGCCGGCGGCTCAAATTTAAAATTCAACTATTTCTCATTATATTGATACATTAGTTATAAAGGTTTCATATCTTTTAGTTTTTATTTTTGAATAGAAGTCTTTGGAATTTTTATTTAAGGGCTAAATATCTACAGGTCATTGAATTTATATAAGGATTTTCTACTTAAAACATCTATTAAAGTCTAACTTTAAATTTTTGTAAAATGTATAATTTATACTTATTTTATAGAATAGATGTTGTTGCCAGCTTGTTTTAGCTTCAAAGTTTGGGAGATGCAATATTACTCTTACATTATCTTTAAAATTTTTATTCTACTTATAATGCTTTTACTTATAGAATTGGCTTAAAGGTTTGTTGTTTATGTCTCTCTATTTCAGTTTAGGTGAGGAACTGTTAAATGGTATTTTAGGGGGAATATATGAAGGTTCGCTAATGCTTGTTTTGGGTCATCCAGGTGCTGGTAAAACAACTTTTGCATCTAAGATTATCTATGAGAATTGTTCTAAATACAATGTAAAAGGAGTTTATATAAGCTTAGCCGAGTCTAAGGATAAATTCTATACATTTATGAAGAATATTGGAATGGATTTTAAATCTCTAGAAGATAGAAAACTATTTGAATTTATACATATTCCAACATTATCTGGAGAAGAGCTTCTAGAAGCTGTTACAAAACTCATAGGAAATAAATTACTTAATGAAGGTTATTCTATAGTTGTTGTAGATCCTATAACCCCTATATTAAATATNTTNCCAGTTAGTAGAGTAAGGTCTTATCTACATGCAACTATATATAGCCTTATAAATGCTCTTAAAGGAATAGTAATTCTTATAGCAGATCTTCCCTATGGTACAGAATCTGTAGATCTAAAGGGGCTTGAATTTATAGCAGACTCTGTCTTTGTATTTAAGACAAAAATTAAAAGAGGATTGATAGCTAGATATGTAGAGATTAGAAAATTTAGAGGTAAAGAAATTCCGATGGCTGAAATACCATTTACTATATTGAAAGGCTGTGGTTTAAAGGTGTTAGCATCACCACCTTTAGAGGATATACCTCTTTTAACAATAGGCCAAAGCTTTACTGCAAAATGCGTGGAAATGGTTTGGTCAGTTATACCTAGAGGAACATATATAGGATTACTAACAGAGAAACAAACACCTTCATCTACACAGTGGCTTTTGCTTCTTCAACTTATAAAAGAAAACAATCTCTCAATAGGTATAGTTAGCTTTAGATTACCTAGTGTTGAAATGAGGCATTTAATTGAATCATTATCTAGGTTATTGAAAACAAAAGTTGATGATATAATGAAAAGACTTATATTTGTATCTAGCTATAATCCTTCATCACTATCAATACATGAGCTTATAGGCTCAATAAGAGTTAATGTTGATCAAGATCCTGATATACTACTCTTACACGGTGTAGAAATGCTTTATCTCTACTACGGTGAAAGAATAGTAGATAGGATGTTAAGGGATTTGGCATTATATGTGAGAAGAAAAGGTGTAATATTATTTGAGATGTGTAGTGGTATATATTCAAAGTTGCAACTTCCACGTTATAGCATTGTGCATATTACATATACAGATGAACGTGGCGATATGTATCATAAAATTTATAGAAACACTCCAATAGTAATTGAACGACAAAATTATAGGTTTCGAAACCCATTATTATAAATGATGACAATTTAATTAAGTGTCTATCACCTTAAACGTTTAACAATATAGTTTGTATTATAATTGTTAAAAATTGTTGTGTATCAACCTATGAGATTATTTTTTAATTAAAGCTATTACAGCACCTATTATAAAGCCTATAGATATAGGCCCTACAGTAATAAGTCCTAGAACTATAGCGAAGTTCTTTGCAATCTCAGCAACACTGCTAAGAGTTTTGAATACCTCAGTCATAGAGCTTCCTAATCTCCATACAGATAAAAATGTCCCTAAAACTAATATTGCTATAAATGCTAGAATATATTTCAATGCTTTTACAGAGATGTAGCCTAGTGCTAAACCTAATATGAATTGTATCAATATTACAATAGCTGTCTGTGGATCTGAGAAAGCATTGACTATTAATTCACCTACACCAGGTACTTCTACACTCATATCTAACACCATTTATCTCTTAGATAGATATATCTTGATTCGAGTATATATTTTTATAAGGTGTATAAAATGGGATTTGAAAATGTAATAAGTATTGCTGGCTTAAAATTTAAAATACTTTTCTATAAAAATGGTTATACACCCCATTATGCTGAACACATTATTGATCCTCGAGACGGAAAAGAAAAGCTAATTCTTGCTGATCCACACAATAGATTTAGCATTATAATATACGATCCTGTTAAAAGAGTTATTGAAGAAGAAATAAGGGTTCCTGGAGATATGATTCCAAATCCTCATAGTGCTCACATAGCTATAGAAAGAATTCCAGAGATTGGGATAGAGCCTGGCGATATACTGTGTGCTGACAGAGCTGGTAGATGGGTAGCTATAGATAGGGATTCACATAAAATTAAATGGAGTTTAAATATAGATGGTGCTGAATGGCCTCACGATATACAGCTTTCATTCGATGGTAAAGGTTTTATAGTTACAGATTATGGTGCTGGAGGATATGGTGGATTTATAAGAAAGATTCTATTTAATGGATCAACTATGTGGAGCTTGCCGATATATGGAGCAGCAAAAATTTCGAGAATATTTGGCTCAACTGCTAGTGGTGTACATACCAACTCCTTTGGCGGCAACTACATAGCTGCTCAAAATGGTGATTTTTCAGGGGTATATGAAGTAGATGAGGATGGATTTATTGTATGGCGATGTCCTAAAGGGATAGGAAATATAAATAATATTTGGTTGTTTAAACCCCATAGNGCATTTAGGCTAGGATTAGCTGAACTTGGTGGAAATCTAACTGTTGTAGGGCTTGAAGCTGGAGGCGGTATAATAGCTATAGACTATTTCTGTAGACCTAGATGGGGAATAATGACAACATATACAATCTATCCTATACTGTACTATAGACCAAGCAGATATGGTTTTATGGAGACAACACATGTATTCCCAACGCTTCAAGGAACTATAGGTGCAATAGATTGGAGAGGTTATTCAGGTTCAATGGTAGTCGAATTGATTGGACATTCCTAAAACCTCATTATCATGGATTTTAGCATGGGATTTGGATCCCGGTTCTAGAGGAATCTGGCTAGATCCACCTCTAGAGATACTAGACTATGATTTCATTACAATAACATTGATAAATATTGGCGAAGGATCAATTAAGTGGAGTCTCTACGCAACAACACAACCTCTTCTAATAGAAGACAGCTTTGATGTTATATGGAACAATATTTCAACAGGGCTATTAGATAGTGATAGAATGATAACTATAGAAATAGACAATCAAAGAAGGCATTACGCATTTTTAAGACTTAATGTAACTAGAGGTGTTGAGTCTATCCCAACAAAGACTAGAATTATTGTAACGTGGCTTTAATTTACACATCTTAACTATAACGACACTATGTTTCTTTTATTCATAGACATAATAAGCAAAACTTTTATCTCTTANAAGAAATTAAAATTGATTATTACATTAAAAATATGATTCTTTATTTACACTAGTTTAATAAATCTTTTATTCTTTAATAAAAACTCTTTTAAGAGGTGTCTCTAGCAATAAACCTTATTTCCGTATATCCACA
>Ga0065719_106598_pt1 | contig 40340 bp, 47 predicted proteins | sample GBSCel85sediment_FD_59106 | JGI IMG/M metagenome (GOLD analysis project Ga0065719, IMG submission 59106) | Hot spring sediment microbial communities from Great Boiling Spring, Nevada - Cellulolytic enrichment CS 85C v3 (version 3) | ecosystem: Environmental > Aquatic > Thermal springs > Hot... | reverse complement strand
GGGCGGGGGGCGGGCTTTAACACGGCTCTTGAGGAAGCAGCCTCCTCCAGCTCGTCAATGCTTGCCTCCCCTGACAACACCCTCCGCCACATCTTGCTGACGTTCAGCATCTGCTTAAGCAGCTCAACCTTTATCTCAACAACCTCCTTCTCCTCCCCTTCCTCTACAGCCTCAGCCTCTACCTCTTCTGCTTCAAAAACCTCTCCTTCCTCCTCTTCTAAAAGCATTCACACCACCCTCAGCCGGCTAGGGGTTGATATATGGGTTTTTGCCAATAAATACCTTGTTTAACCCTGCAACACCCAGCTGGCACTCCAAGCATCCAGCTACCGCTGAGATATCGGAGTGTTACGGGTTTGTCTAAGATTTGCCTGGAAAGATTTAAATGTTTTCTACTCGTAGTTGTATTCATGTTGAGCTGGTAATTGGGAAGTGGTATGATGCGGTTGCTTCCCGGTCTAATATTCCTGTTGCTTGTGTTCTTCTTAATATCCCCTCACCTGCAGCCTGTGTCTGCGGTGGAGATCCAGGAGTGCCAGGACATAAGGAGCAGTGGCATGTATGTGCTCACTGCTGACGTCTACGGTGTGCAATACGGGAAAGACTACTGCATCGGCATCTTCGCAGACAACGTCATACTTGATGGAAACGGGTACAGCGTAGAAGGCGCTGAAATCCGGTTTAGAACAACACAAGGAGTAAGGATTGTGGAAGCGAACAACGTGACCATTAAGAATCTAAGAATAAGCAAATACGACTATGGTATCTACATGAGGGAGTCAAACTACACTACAATAATAAATAATATTGTAGAATTAAACGTTATAACCGGCATCTACCTGAGGGATTCCCACCATAACGAAATATCAAGCAATAACATAGTATTTAATGGCGGCGGCATCTACCTGGAAAATTCGCACAATAACGCGATAACGGATAACACTATATCGTCAAATAGTCAGCACGGTATTGAGCTGGTGTTTTCAATCAAAACCATGATACTGAATAACACTGTATCTTCGAACGGGTATGGCATCCTCCTGGATGCTTCAAACAATAACACAGTAATAGGCAACGATATAGAATCAAATACCGCGGAAGGTGTATACCTGGATTCTTCACGATACAATGAGATATTGGTTAACACTATATCATCGAATGGTGAAACCGGCATCTACCTGGTTTATTCAGACTATAACACAATATTGAATAACACTGTATCGTTAAATGGTCAGCACGGTATTGAGCTGGTGTTTTCAATCAAAACCATGATACTGAATAACACTGTCTCGTCGAACACCTTCGACGGTGTCTATCTGGCTTATTCAGACTACGGCATAATATCAGGTAACACCATATCGTCAAACGGCGACGACGGCATCGAGCTGGAGGCTTCAAACAAAACCATAATAGTAAACAACACTGTATCGTTAAACACTTTCAGCGGCATCTATGTGCATTCCTCGTCAAAGTATAACATGATATTTAACAATGTCTTCAACAATTCAATAAACGTTGTTCTCGAGGATGCGGGCAGGAACTACTGGAATACCACTAGGATCGCTGAGAGGGATATTGTAGGAGGCAACTATCTCGGCGGGAACTACTGGGGTAGCCCGTACGCTACAGGGTTCAGCGATACCTGTGGAGACAGGGATAGGGACGGAATATGCGACAGCCCGTTCCAGATCGATGAAAACAACACTGACTGGCTGCCTTTATCTAGGCCGGTACAGCCCCCTCCCAGTATAACGCTTGCTCCCGGTTCTACAATGATTCTCGCAATGATTACCGTGCTTGCAATCATTGGAGTGATCGCATCAGCTTTTCGGTTGAAGAAGAAGGTTTAAACTTTTCTACAAAATTCTTATGCTTCGTAAACACGCGTGATATGTTTCGAGTTAATCTTTCAATCTTTTCTATTTCTTCAATTTCTATTTTTACAGCGTGTGCTTATCGGGTTTGCGGCGGGTTTTCGGAGTAGAGTCGGAGTAGAGATGGTAGAATGATTTACGTGTTTGGATTGAAAAACCATTACCAACGTTTACGATGTTTTTGAAAGAGTGGTGTTGTTGCTTGTTTTTGCTGAGTGGAGTATCGTCAAGCCCGCCTGCTTTATTACGTAGGGGTTGACCCATGAGTTTTGGTAATAAACACCTTGTTCAACCCTGCCACATCCAGCAGGAACTCCAGGGTTTTCAAGCTCGCAAGGGCTGTTGAAACAGCTGCTTCCCTGCCGCTTGCTGCAACGCCTGCAACGGTTTTAACAGCGTATTCAAGGCTTTCCGGCTCGTTGATGTTGAAGAATATTTTCAACCCTGCGTTGCTGAGCAGTATTCTCGGTATGTTTTTAACATCCTGGGAGATGGTGATAAGGGATATGCCGAACTTCCTGCTCTCTGAGAAAAGCCTGGACAGTATTCTGTCGCCCACCCCTCCCGGCAGAACCGCTCTAACCTCATCAATCACTATCACGAGATCTCTCAGCCTCCTGCTGTACATGGCTGAAAGTATTGAGTAGAGCAGTGTTTCAACAAGGATTGTCCTGGAGAAGTCGCTCGCCACATTGTTAAGCCTGAGTATAACCGGTTTCTCAAGCAACGAGGCAAGCGGCACAGGGGACTGCTTCGGGAAGTGCCGGGCCAGCATTTTCACGTAAGGACATATCCGGGCAAACTCGTCCGCGGACTCAAAAAACTCGTCACAGGCTTTCTCAAGATCCTGCAGGCTCGGGGGCGGGAGACTCCATGTCGATGGATCGTTAACATCTATACCCTTCTCCATATACGCTTTGACAAGAAAATCCTCCAGTGCAACTCTTTGAAGCGNCCCAAGCCCGAACAATACTGCAAGGGTTTGGGAAAACTCCTTAGACTTCTCTAAAGGAGTTAACCCGCCGAGGTCGAGAGGGTTTAGGAAGATCTCTGAGGCATCGACAACCCTGGCCTCGGCAAGCCCTAAATCCTCAGGCCTATACTCCCCGTGCGGGTCTATAATCAGNACTGACTTCCCCATCCTAGAGAACTCTTTAACCAGCTTCTTAGCGAGCAGGGATTTTCCTGTCCCGGAAGCCCCGGCAATCACCACGTGAGTGTTGATCAAGGATTGAACAGGCAGGTTGATGTCTCCCCGAACCCTTCTCCAATACCAGCACGGCTGGCTACGGCTCACCCAGTGCTGGGGGAAATCCTTGTACTCATCCACCGGGATGCCGTATTCAAGTTGCGCGAGAGCCCTTCCAAGGTTCAAGGACATGGCTGAGGGCTCCCTGCCTGTTAGCTTAACCTCCCCTCTCCCGGCTTGCTGCAAGGCTTCGACGGCGAGAGGGATGAGTGCGAGAGCGCTCAGCCCTGAGGCGAAGCCTAGTTCAACAGCCCTCCGAGGCGAGTAATCGGATACTAGCAGCGTGAACCCTGTGACAATNGAGAGCGGTAGGCAGGCGAGGAGCGTGAGAGGCGTGATGGGGGATCCGAGGAGATAGTACAGCATGGCGATCAGTGAGAGTGAGACGGAGGCTGAGCTGAGGAATAAGGGGACCTTGTCGGCTGAGCCATGCCGCCGCAACTCCTTGATCAAGATGTGCAAGCTCCTGAGCTCTTCAACCTCCCTCGGCAGGTTTAAAGCAACAAGCCTCCTCGACCATGTAAAGTAGAGGGCAACTGCGGAGAGGAAGCCCGCGTACAAGAATTCCAAAGAGGTTTTGAAAAACTCATATGTTAGCATGGATAGTGCGAGAGTGTTCAGAACGCTCGCATAAACCCTCCTGGAGGCTAGGAGGAGTATGAAGAAGTATGCTGTTAAAACAAGTATTCTCGCCAGCGGGGCGTAGGAGCGGAGGGGGTGGGCGGTGCTCGCGAGCTCGAGAGTGATTGGGAACAAGATGTTGGCGAGCATTAAAGCGTATGCAGGCTTCCAGTTCAAAGCCTAATCCCTTTCAACCATTGAATCATGTATGAGGCCATCCTGGTTTAAACATCGCGTTATCAGGATAAAAGGGTTGTATGGGTATTTAAAGCTTGGATGGTGAAATGCCTGTTAAGATTGCTGAGTGCTTGAAAAGCCTTGGCTATGAAAAACTCACCGAGCTTCAGAAGAAGAGTTTTGAAAGCATCGCGCTCAACAATGCTTCAACACTCATAGTTGCCCCAACCGGGAGCGGTAAAACAGAGGCCGCGGTAATACCTGTGATGTACTCGATCCTCAAGCAGGGGCTGAAGCCTATAGCGTGCATATATATAACCCCGCTGAGAGCGTTGAACAGGGATATTGAGAAGCGTTTGAAAAAACTCGCGGAATGCTTCGGCCTCGGGATCTCGCTTAAACACGGCGACACGCCTGAGAAGGTTAGGAAGGCTATTCTCGAAAACCCGCCCCACATACTGGTTACAACCCCGGAGAACTTCAACTACATCATGGTCAACGAGAAGCTTGCCCCCAGCCTCGCAAACCTCAGGTTCATCGTTTTCGACGAGTTCCACGAACTCCTCGAGAGCAAGAGGGGCTTGCTAGCCTTCACGACAAGCTTCCTGCTCGAGAAGAAGCTTGGAAGGAGGCTTGTCAAGATAGCCTTGTCAGCAACTCTTTCAAACCTTGACGAAGCCAGGGAGATCGTGGGGTGCGGCGAGAGGGCAAGCGTTGTCGATGATTCATCCGTGAAGAAGATGAGCATCACGGTGGAGGTGCCCGAGTGCAACAGTAGCCTCTGCTCCCAGGTGAGGAACCTGCTCGGCGATGAAAAGCAGGCTGCCAGGGTTTCGAGAATAATAGAGCTCGTGGAGAAGCACGCCGGCGTCCTGGTCTTCGTCAACACGAGATCCCTGGCGGAGAGTCTCGGCTCACTGCTGAAAACCATCCCGGAGAAGCTTGGAATCCCCGGGCTAAGGGTTGAGGTACACCACGGAAGCCTCTCGAGAAGCCACAGGGAAAGCGTTGAATCATCCTTCAAGAAGCGCGAGGTGAAAGCACTGGTTTCAACCTCGAGCATGGAGCTGGGCATAGACATAGGCCACGTAGACCTTGTAATACAGTACTTGTCGCCCAGGCAGTCCACCAGGCTCACGCAAAGAGTTGGCAGAAGCGGGCACAGGCTCAGCGGAGAGTCCAAGGGCATTGTCCTAAGCATGGATAACATCATACACTTCCTCGAATCCCTGGTGCTGGCTAAGAGAACGGTTGAGAGAGCGATTGAGAAGGAAGAAATCATCTACTCCCCCCTCGACGTCCTAGCGTACGCCATGGCTGTTGAATCCCTGCTTCTCAAGGAAGGCTTCAGCAAGGAAGGCTTCTACAGCGAGATAAAGCAACACCCCCTCTACAGGGATTTGACAGCCGAGGAATATGATAAGCTGGTTGAGTACATGGTTTACACGAGGATCCTCCGGGAGGAAGGCGGCGTCCTCAAGCACACCAGGAAGACCAGGATCTACCTCTACAAAACCTCCATGATCCCCTCGAGCAGGGATGTAATGGTTGTAGAAGCAGCGAGCAACAAGCGGATTGGCAGCTTGAACGAGGAGTACGTTGTGGTGAACGTGAACCCCGGGGACACCATCATAATCGGGGGGAACACGTGGAGGGTTGTAGGGTATGACGATGTCGAGGCCAAGCTGTATGTTGAGAAATCGGCTGCAAGCGTTGAGGAAGCCTTAATACCCCACTGGGAGGGCGAGAACATACCGGTTGAGTTTGACGTGGCCCAGGAGGTTGGCAGGGTTGTCACCTACTTGAAGACTCATGGAGAGATACCGGGTGATTACGCAGGCTTCGCACCCGGGAGGTCCAGGGTTGAGGTTGCCGGAGACCTCTGCGGCTGGGAGAAGATATGCGTGGATTACGTGGAAGAATTGCGCTCAATCCTCGTAACCGTCTACGGGGGAAGCAAGGTTAACAACCTCTTAAGAGACGTCCTGGCAGCAGTGCTTAAGAGTCGAATACCCCACGTGGATGTTGAACCATACTCATCCCCCTACATGGTGGTTTTAAGGATAAAAGGCTATCACACGCCAAGGGAGGTAACCGGAGTTGTCAAGGAAGCGTTAACCAGGCTCGGAGGCTTCCTCGACAAAGACTTTCTCAAGCAGGTTGCTAGGAACGGGAGGGCTCTATACTGGAGGATTTTCCAGGTCGGGCAGAGGTTCGGGGCGATCAGCCCCGGTGAAACAAGGATTTCCAAGACACTGCTCGAAGCCTTCGTGGACACCGTGATAGGTGATGAAGCCTTCAGGGAGGTGCTGGTTAAGGATTACGATATTGACTCGGCAACGAGGCTTGCGGAGAGAATTACTGCAGGAGACGTAAGGGTTGAGACAAGGTATTTCGAGAAGCTTGGGCAGGGGCACCTGGAGCTTCTAGGCTACATTGAAATCCCCGTGGCATCCTCCATTGTAACTCTCGACCGGGAGCAGTATGCTGAGAGGCTTTTCAACAGGCGTGCAAGACTCCTCTGCATAAGATGCGGGCACGAGATATCCGGGACTGTCAGGGAGCTGGCTAAGATGGAGAAGTATGTATGCCCCAAGTGCAGGACAGCCACACTAGCCCTTGTGAAGACTGACGGGGAGGAGGAGAGAAGGGTTATCGGCAAGGTGAGGAGAGGAGAGAGGCTGACGAGTAGCGAGCAAGCCCTGCTGGAAGACCTTGCCAAGAGAGCCATAATACTCTACAAGCACGGCGTGACAGCACTGCTAGCTCTTTCAGCAAGAGGCGTAGGGGCTTCCGAGGCTGCTAGAATACTCTCCAAGGTTGGCAGCGGAGGCGACCTCCTCACAGAGATCTATGAGAGCGAGAAGAAGTATTTGAAAGCGAAGAAGTATATTGACGCGAAGAAGCAGTCCTAGCGGAACCAGACCTTGCCTAGTAATCAAGCCTCTACCTGAACTTCAAACGCTTCCTCGAGGGTCTTTTGAAAGCCTTCGGGTTGTCAAGTATTAAGGGGATGACAGCCTTCTCCACCAGCTGGTCGCTCATAGGGCAGGATTCGAGATACTGCCTCCTAACCTTCTCGTCAACCCTGCTTTCGAGAACGGGTCCCCGCGGGGTGAGCCTTGCGTAGCCTTTCGGAGCCCATAGGATGCAGCTCCCGCATTTAACACAACCGTACATCCTGTAGATGATTTTCAAAACGTCGACAAGGTCTTCGAAACTGTCGCCAAGGGTGGAGGGCTTCGCCTCCACTATATCTTCCTTTATAATTATATTAGTGTTTGGAGTGGAGATCGCAATCTCGCCGCCCTCCTCCTTGTATGAGAAGCCGAGTCCCTCCGCGTTGACTTTTACAACACTCCTGTACTCGTCGCTGACAACCTTCCTGTTGAAAACAAGCCTCAACGCTTCCCCCTCCAGGGTTTTCGAAACTGGTGCAAGGTTTACGCTACTGGCGAGGAGCCTTCTCCTATACTCATCCCTCCAGTCAATACTGTATCCTTGAACATGCCGTGCAATCCTCTTCTTAGCGGAGGCAGGCGTCAGCCACCTCCACAGCCCCAGCTTAACCCATTCCTCAGGCTGGTTTAAACTCTTCCTCCAGTACTCCAGGATGCTCCTCCACCTCTCCCACAGCTCCGGGTATGTTTCCTCAACATCCTTGAACTCTGCAAGAGTGCTTGAGGGGCATAGGAAGCATCCCAGCCTGTCGAAACCCTTCAAGTAGAGCTTGTTGAAGGGTAGGTCGTATTTGAAAATGTAGAGCCAGCCGGAGAGCTGCCCCCAGTACTGTATAGGGGATGTCGTCACCAGGTGGGGTATCCACTTATTCCTCCATACCCTCGGGCTCTTGGCCCTGTCGAGGGATTCATAAGCTCTCTGACCGACAATGTTGAAAGCCCCATTAGGCCACAATGCTCTCGTCAACCTTGCTATTGGAACCAGCTTTGCAACCTTGCAGCACCACCTGTAATCCTTCCCCGGGGGGCCGAAAACCTCCACGCCCCGCCAGAACACGTCTCCCACGGATGCGACGTGGAGTTTCAACCCGTACTTCTCCGAGACTTCTTCAACATTGCTGAGGGTTTCCGGGAGCTCGAGCCCGGTGTCGTTGAAAACCATTTCACCCCCGCCGAGCGCTTTAACGGTCAGGTCCAGCGCTATCAGGCTGTCCTTCCCGCCGGAGTAAGATATTATCACGGGCAGGTTGTACTTTGAGTGAAGCTTTTCGAGAAACCTCTTGGAGGATTCCTCCAGGGTTTTCAACCCTTCCTCGTTGTGTTTTAAAACATCGTGAATACTAGCCGGCTTCTCACTGGTCTCCACCGGCCTCGACTTATCGTGGAATGTTTTAACAATCACGAGCTTGTCGCCATACTTCTCGCCCAAGCCTCTAATCCTGTTCTTAGAATCCACTACTACAACCTGGTTGTCGTCAACCCCTGAGGCCTCTACAACCCTGCCCGTGTAAACTGGGCCGTCAACCCTTTTCTCCTTGACAAACCCCTCCTCAAGGGCGAGCACGGCTCCCGAATATGTTAGCCTGAACCTCCACTTCTCTCTGAAAGGATCGTAGTATAACTGCCCCAGGACGTTCCCTGATGCAACAACCTCCCACATATGGTCCCAGTGAGGGGTCTTGTTCAAGAGGATGAACCGGTTCTCGAAAAACCTGCGGTAGAGGTCGGGGCTCCCGTACTCGTGGATTACAGCCTTCTCCAGCTTCTCGAGATCCCCTTGGAAAGCGGGGCGAGCGTCCCCGGGCTCGGAAAGCCTTACAACATAGTATAAGTCTATCTCCTCCTGCCTCGGCTTGACGACAGGTATGTTTCGCCATGGATCCCAGTATATTTTCGCAACCCTAGGCCACATCCTCAATCAGCGTCACCTGCTCCCTGAATGCTTTGATTGGAAAACAGTATTTTATCCCGTAAGTTTCGCTGAACCCGCCCAGTAATGAAAACACCATGTCTACGGTGTCAGCCTTGGACATGCTGGAGTTCGTGAGGAATCTAACCCTGGCGATCGTCGGGTTGGCATGGGTGGTTTTCATGCTTTCATGGGCTGTCGGCTGGGTTTTGAAAGGGCTCCCGCTACCCTTCATCAGGGTTAAGAAGACTGGTGCGAGGATAATAGAGGATACTGTGTGGGCTGCCTTCTGGCTTGCAATGGGTACCACCGTGTTCGCAGCCATATCATACGTTGTCTCAGTGGTCTACCAGCCGATGCCCCCGCCCCCTACTGTTTAACCGAGTGCTCAGGCAACGGGTTGCTCATGGATCTCCTCGTAACAGCCTTCTACCTTTCAACACTGTCATACTACCTCGGCGTCCTGCTCAAAGCTATCCCAATACCTGTTTACGGCTTGAAAAAGCTTGCCAACACCTTAATCATCGACGGCGTCTACTCAGCGGTCCTAGCCTTCTCCTTCAGGATCATCCTGTGGATCGTGGAATACTTCAGCATTCTACTAGGTGTTGACTGGGAATCCTACACCGGCTGGGTGTTGACAAGGTTTAACGAACTCCTCGCCATGATAGGTTTTCTGAAAATCCTCGGCTCAGTGCTCAGCAGGTCCGGACTATCCTTCATCTCAACCGGGTTGGTAAGCCCCTTGGCAAGCCACCTGACAACGGTTTCAACAACCATTATAGTCCTCTACACAGCCAGCATGGTGATTAACAGGCTGAAGGAGACACTCATAGCTCTCGGCATAATGCTTCACGCAGTCCCATTCAGGCTTACGAGGAGCGTGGGGGCAGTGGTTATATCGGTTTCAATAGTGTTCTCGATCGCAGCTCCTTTAATGCCCGTCTTCGTTGAGAAAGTCTCGCAGGAAACACCCCCCATGCCTTACGACCAGGGTGAGGTGTACTCTGCCAGCCTCTTCTTCAAGGACATGTTCAACAACCCCGTTGGCTTCGGAGTGGTTGAAGGATACGGGTCCAGCGGGGATTTAATATACAGGTATCTCGTCAACGAGAAGGGACTAGTCTACAAATCACTCTACAGCGGCGGCTTCCCAAGGTTTGAACACACGCTTGTATTCGGCTTTGCCGACAAGCACTACATGGTCGTGTTCAATCCTTCAAGACATGTTGTAGACGGAATGGTCAACGCCTCCCTGAAGCTTCCGGACGCCGCCTCCCTAGGGGTTAACAGGGTTTTATTCTTCAACTGCGGGGTGGAGCCGTTGGCGCAGGCTAGGAGCGGGAACAGCACGGTCGTGATTGTTGAAGCACGGGATTCCTGCAGTGTTGAAGCATTCCTTCAATCCGGGGATGAAGCCGTAATCCTTGTGAACGGTTCGATAATCGAGGGAGGGGTTAGTGTTTCATGGAGTGGTTTAAGCCTGTGGAAAACGGTTTTCGAAATACCGTCGGGGGTTTCAAACATAACTGTGGTAGCGTGGTTTAAAGGGTATGGTAAACCGCTTGTGGATGAGAGGTTTTTCACGGAATCCCTAGTTGACTTCAGCCTTCTCGAGCCGGAGTCTTTCATTTACTGGGTCTCCCTCGCCATTGTCGACCTGATGATCCTGCCGCTCGTGTACACAGCCATGCTTGTAACTGTTTCACTAGCGGTTGCAAGGCTTCTCGGAGGTGCATCCCCACGGGTGGTGAAGCTTCTCACAGGGGTTTGAGGAATCCTCGGGTGCTTTTAACAGCGCTATCCCTGACCCTTGCCCTCGCATGCCTTGCGAACGGGGAGGTGGAGGTGGCGCTGCTTATTGCTTCAACAGCGGTTGTTCTAGAGCTGGCTTCGAGGTGGGCTGGTGTTGAAGATTATGGAGAGGATTAAGTCGATCCTGGGCGTTGCGAGCGGTGATTTAAGAATAGACCCTCCCGATCTCGTAACCATCCTGGGCGGTAAGGGGGTGATAGTGTCCAGGATCCTCGTGTGCGACAGCGTGGACTATTCTGTAAGGGATTTCAGCGAATCCTCTGCGAGAAAGTATGTTGAAACCTTCGCATCAATACTGGACAAGCTCCCCGCTAACTCGGAGGTAAGGATTGTCAAGGATGAGGTGGATTTGAAATGGTTTGCGAGGAGGCTTGTCAACGAAATATTAAACACGAGGGTTAAGCTCGAGACAGCCCAGGATGAGCACAGTAGGGTTAAGCATAAGGTGAGGCTTGAAGTCTTAAGCAAGCTCTACGAGGCATTGCTGAAAGGAGAATCCTTCACCAGCACCACCCTCCTGGTCAAGATAAGAGTGTTCGCGAAAAGCCTGGAGGAGGCGAGGCCCATGCTCGAATACCATGAGTCAGCTGTTTCAAGAGCTTTCAAAACATACTACGGCCTATCCCTGCGAAGGGCTTCGAAAGCCGAGCTGGCAAGGATCCTGAGGCAGGATCTCAACCTTGAAGCATTCAACAGTGTTCAAACCATTGTCTCGGAATCAAGGAGGCTGGGCTTCCTACACCCCTTCCCCCTCGAGAAAAAGAACATGCTCGTGGACGGTGTGTTCCTAGGGGTTGACCTAAGGGATAACAGGCCTGTTCAAATACCTGTAGACCAGCTCTACAAGCACATGGTTGTCATCGGCCCCACCGGGAAGGGGAAGACTGCGCTGCTGGCAACGCTGATCGAGTCTGCAAGCGTTTTCGACGAGTTGAAAACGCTTTCAATAGATTTCAAAGGGGATTTGGCGAAGTATCTTCCAGCAGGGTTGGTGAGGGTTTTAACCCCTGAAGACATCGTGGTTAATCTAGCCCATAAGCCCCGCTGGCTGGGGGAAGCGGACTGGAGGATGATAGTGGTTGACTCCTTATCATCGTCCTTGAACACCGACCCTGGAAGGGTTCTCGGGGCGCTTGAACTAGTTGAAGAGTCAGGTGTTACAGCTCTTCTACACAGGGGTGAGGGCTCAATACTCCTGCCATTGTTCGAGCTTTTCAACAGGCCTCCAAGGTACGAGCTTCTCGAGAACATTCACAGGGAGAGCGTGCTTCTAGAGTTGCAGGGCAGGAGCATACTGTTTCAGAACGTCTACGCTGGCTTGGTGATAGGGGTTTTGAGAAACGGGTTTTCGAGAAGAGAGGGATTCGGCAACCTCCTCTTGATCGATGAGGCGTGGAGGGTTAGCAGGCTCCGCTCCCTGGTTGAGCTGGTTAAGGAGGGGAGGAGCTGGAGGGTTGGCGTCGTAATAGCTACTCAGAACCCTGGGGATGTTCCAAGAGAGATACTTGAGAATGCTTCAAACCTCGTCTTCTTCGGATCCCTCGACGCTGACTATGTCGAGAAAGCGGTTAGGTCGACAGGGGTTGGGGCCGAGTATGCCCAGTACATCATGAAGCTGGGGGTTGGGGAAGCACTCTACGTTAACACCGAGGAGGCTGCTCCTGTTCTGCTAAAGGTTAAAACACCCACGGTTTTAAACAGCTCGTGATTTAAAACCCTGTTGAAGCATTAAACATTCTCAGTGGTTACGAAGAGGTGTTGAGCTCATGGGCGGAAGGCAGAAGACAACTATTTTCATGACTAAGGAGAAGGTTAGGCCCGGGGAGAAGCAGGCTAAGGAGAAGCAATAGGGTTTTAAATGACCGAGATAGACGTAGCGATCCCCACGAGCATTCTCCAGGTGGAGTCAACCCTTCTTTTAAAAACCCTCAGGATCCACCAGGTAGCCAGGACCCTGGGGATTTTCGGGGTTTCAAAAGCATTCTTCTACAAGGATTTCGAGACCGGTTTAACAGAGCACAGGGAGTTTGTCGGGCTGATCAGGAAGCAGTGGGAGTATTTCTACACGCCCCCTTACCTGAGAAGGAGGCTTGTGCCTAAGAGCCCTCTTCTAAAACATGTTGGAATCCTCCCTCCCCTCCGCCTGGATTGGTTCGACGTACCCCGCGGGCTTAAACCCGGGGATGAGAGAGTGGGATACGTGTTCAGGAAGGGGGGAGGCTTCAAAGTATATGTTGACTCCTCAAGGGTTTTCAACGCAACAGGCGATTGCAGAGAGGGGCTAGCCGTGATCAGGATAACCGACCCCGAGGGGAAAACGGCCGAGTGCCTCGACAAGGATTTCTACAAGGGCCCCGAGCTCCGGTTCACGGATAGTTTTAAGCAACTCGTGGAGGAGAACAGGGATGCGAGGATTGTGGCGACAAGCAGGTATGGACGGGTCCCAGGCTTCCAGGAGCTCTCATCCCTAGCATCCAGCAACAGGGTCTTGATACTGTTCGGCTCTCCGAGGAGAGGGCTTCACGACATAGCGCGGGCAGAGGGGGTTGTGCTCGAGGAGCTTGGAGACGTGTGGAACACTGTGCCGGGTCAAAGAGTTAAAACCGTGAGGACGGAGGAGGCTTTAATAATAACTCTTGGACTAGTAAACCATGCTTTAAAATTAAAAAGGATTTGAAGAATTAAATTGAACAATATGCTTTAAAACCTGTGTAATAATCCAAGCATGAAGGTGGAAGCTAATGGGTCATCGAAAGCTGCATGCGCCGAGACGCGGAAGCCTTGGCGTTAGGCCGAGGAAGAGAGCGGAGGAGCTGACTCCGCGCATCAGGACATGGCCTGTTAAAACATGGGCTGAGATAGTGCTGGAGAAGTATGGGAAGGAGGCTGAGAAGCACGGCGTAGTGTCGAAACCGGTGCTATTAGGTTTTGCCGCTTACAAAGCTGGTATGACTCATGCTTTAATGGTTGAGGATAGGCCTCACACTCCTTTCACCGGGAAGGAGGTTTTCACACCCGTAACAATCCTGGACGCCCCGCCCATGGTTATCCTCGGGCTGCGTGCTTACGGTGTTGGAGAGCAGGGAGGCCTCGTATCCCTCGGCGAGGCCTGGAGAAGCCCTGTTGAAGCAGTGGGGAAGGCTTACGAGGAATACTACAGCAAGAACCCCTTGCTCACCGACAGCGTTGACAGCGTTGTCAGGAAGTATTTGCAGGGGCTTAGGAAGCTCAACCACGGCCTTGTTAAACCAGACCCCACGGGGAAGTACGGGTTCAAGTTCGTGGAGACAAACTGGGAGGAGGCTTTCAAGAAAGTATTCACAGGCAATGTTGTCGAGGTTAGAGCGCTTGCTTCAACAATACCTGTTCTCTCAGGCTTCGGTAAGAAGAAGCCGGAGATTGTTGAGATAAAGATAGGCGGGGGAAGGATTGAAGAAATCGTGAAATACGGCGAGAGCATTCTTGGCGGACTGGTCACTGTGAAGGATGTTTTCACAGAGGGACAGTTCATAGACGTGATAGGGGTTACCAAGGGCAAGGGCTTCCAGGGCGTTGTGAAAAGGTTTGGCGTGAAAGTGCTTCCGAGATGGCATAAGCACAGGAAGGGTGCTAGGAAGATAGGGTCCAGGAGCCCTGCTTTCGGAACAATGAGCGAGCCCCCGCAGGCTGGTCAGACAGGGTTCCACAGGAGGACAGACTACAACAAGCGAATCCTGAGGATAGGGTTTAACGGCCTCGAGGTAACGCCCAGCGGAGGCTTCCTCCACTACGGCCTAGTCTACGGCCCCTACTTAATGCTGAAGGGCACGGTGTTCGGCCCTGCTAAGAGGTTGCTGATACTGAGACACCCTGTAAGGCCTCCAGCATGGCTCCCGATCGAGCCCCCAAGGATCACGTACTTAAACCTTGAGAGCAAGCAAGGTGTTTAGGTGATAATCCATGACTTGGACTTTAATGGTTCCCAAGCAGGTTGACAGGTTGATGGCGAAGGTTTTCAACACCGAGGGGGATGAGACCGGTAGCATCGAGCTTCCCCCGGTGTTCCAGCTACCTGTTAGAAAAGACTTGATTAGAAGAGCATTCCTCTCAGCCTTCACAGCCATGCTCCAGCCTAAGGGCAGGGATCCAATGGCTGGCAGGAGGACAACAGCCAAGTACTGGGGTGTTGGCTACGGTATTGCAAGAGTCCCGAGGCTCCCCAATGGAACAGCAAGGTTCGTGGTCAGCACTAGGAAGGGGCATCTAGCATTCCCGCCAACCCCTGACAGGGTGCTTCACGAGGAGGTTAACAAGAAGGAGAGGGTTTACGCGATAGCCTCAGCCATAGCGGCTACCTCGAGGATTGAGCTGGTCAAGGCACGCGGTCACTTGTTCACAGCCGACGCCCTCCCCATCATAATCCTCGACGACGCCGAGGATAAGATAGCTGATTCGAAGCAGGCTAGGGAATGGCTATCCAAGCTCGGCTTATGGGATGATATCGTCAGAAGCCAGGAGGGCACGGGGATTAGGGCTGGGAAGGGTAAGATGAGAGGGCGCAGGTATGTTGAGCCCAAGAGCATCCTCTTCGTCCTCTCAAGCTATGAGAAACCGCTCGCCAAGGCTGTTAGAAACTTCCCGGGCGTGGATATTGCGACGCCTGGAAACCTGGGTATCCTACACCTAGCCCCCGGCGGGGTTCCAGGGAGGCTCACCGTGTTCTCTAAGACAGCTCTTGAGGAGGTTGCCAGGAAGTTCGAGGTGGTGTTCCTGTGAGCAGTGAAACAGAAAGGCTTTACAGCATAATTATAAGGCCTGTTCAAAGCGAGAAAGCCCTGGGCATGATTGACAAGCAGAACACTCTAACCTTCATAGTGGATATCAACGCTACCAAGCAGGACGTGAAGAAGGCTGTTGAAACATTGTTCAACGTTAAGGTTGAAAAAGTCAGGATGCTCATAACCCCTAAAGGGGAGAAGAAGGCTTACGTCAAGCTGGCCCCTGAGTACAAGGCCAGTGACGTGGCGGCTCAAATAGGCTTGATCTAGGGGTGGTTTGAATGGGTAAGAGGTTGATAATCCAGAGAAGGGGGCGCGGATCCCCTAACTTCAGGACTCCCGATCACATCCACATAGCGCCGGCGAAATACCCGTTGATACCGTTTGACCAGACGTTTAAGGGCGTTGTAGCAGACTTCATCCACGACCCCGGTAGGTGGGTGCCTCTCGCCGAGATAGAGCTTGAGAACGGGCTGGTCTTCTACGTTCCAGCGGTCGAGGGGATGTACAAGGGGCAGGTTGTCGAGGTAGGCCCAGCTGCCAAGCCCGTGGCCGGCAACATACTGCCCATAGGCTCAATACCCGAGGGTACGCAGATATGCAATATTGAGAAAAACCCGGGCGACGGAGGGAGATTTGTCAGGTCGAGCGGGACATACGCTATAATAGTTGGAAGAGCCGGTGGCAAAACCCAGGTTCAGCTCCCAAGCGGCAAGATTATTGAGGTGCCGAACGAGGCGAGAGCCACGATAGGTGTCGTGGCCGGCGGGGGAAGGCTTGAGAAACCCTTGTTGAAAGCCGGCGCCTCTTACTATAAGTGGAGCGCTAAGTCCAGGTGGTGGCCGAGGGTCAGAGGCGTTGCAATGAACGCAGCGTTCCACCCGCACGGTGGTGGAAGCCACCAGCATGTTGGAAGGCCTTCAACAATCTCCAGGATGACTCCTCCGGGCAGGAAGGTTGGGCACATAGCTGCCAGGAGGACGGGCAGGAGGAAGGGTTAGAGGTAGTATCTTTTTCCAACCTAAGGATTAATTAGGGGTTTCCCCTTAGATTTTCCTGAAAGGTTTATACAAATGACTCCAGCCATTCCTCGAGACGACCCAGTGGTTAGAAAAGTGTTCGAGACTTATGAGCCCGTTGTGAAGCGTAGGGATAGGGTTAGGGATCCCGAGGAGATCATAGAGGTTTTGAGAAACGAGTTTAAACTAGTTGTCAAGCCCTACATAGTATACTTGACAATAGCCTCGTTCATGAATAACAGGCCAGTGCTCTACGAGGGGCCTCCTGGAACCGGGAAGACAGAGATAGGTGAGGCCATACTCTACCTCTGGGCTGGTAAAACCCCTTTCATACTCCCATGTAGCGAGAACTATGACGAGTACAGGGTTATAGGAGATTTCCACCCTGCTATGGCGATGGCTAAAGGCTTCAACGAGGAGAGCTTCATACCGAGGCCGCTTCTAGCAGCGTTAATCATGGGGACAGGGGTCCTCATAGACGAGATAAGGAGGAGTAGTGAGGAATTCCAGAACATGCTTCTCGACGTTATCGATAAGAGGAGGATAATTATCCCGGAGCTGAAGAAGGTTTACAGCCAGGAGAGCGACGAGTTCCAAGTAGTCTTAACAAGCAACCCTCTCGACATAGCGCAGGGAGAGCTCAGCGATGCCTTCTTGAGAAGGGTTGTTAGAGTGGAGTTCAAATACCCTAGCGTGGAGGAGGAGTATGAGATAGTTAGGCTTAAGCTAGGCTCCCTGTTCAGGAAGCTGAGGGATGATGATGTTTTGAAAGCACTATCCATAGTTAACAAGCTGAGGGAGAAGGCTAACTACAAGCCCGGGATATCGGATACTGTTACATGGCTTACGATGGCAGCGCTCCTGGCGGAGGCGAGGGGGAAGGATAGGGTTGGGGATGAGGAGCTGAGGCAGGCTGGCTTGTCAACCCTTTACAAGAACCCTGAGGATGAGGAATTGGTTAATGAAGTCCTACGGTGAAGAATCCCCAGAGGTTTTGAAGAAGGAGTTTTCAAGAAGAGTGGAGGACTGGATCAGGGAAGCATTCAAGGGAGCTGGCCCAACCGGGGTCTCAGTAGACAGGGTCATCCTATACGTCAAGCTAGGCCTCACATTGGAGGGCTTGCTGAGGAGCCGTGAGCAGGTGGAGGAGTATAAGGACCTCCTACGGGCAGCCCTGGGGCTTAAACCCGTGGAGAAAGCCGGGGAGGAGGTTTTAGCATCATTCAACCTGGATCAATCTTTCCAGGCAAGGCTTTCAAGATTTAAGACCGTGAGGGTTTCAGACCTGCTGGGCAGGGATTCAACACCGCAGCAGGTTATGGAGTATATCTGGTATAGGAAGACAGGCGTTATCCGTAGAAGCCGAAACGGCGGCTTCATCGTAGATGCTGAGCGTTTGAGAAGAATGGGTGGCAAGGCCTCGATCACTGTTAAAGACCTCAACAAGTATCTGGGAGAGGTTCCCAGCCAGCTGTGGGGTAAGATTGTTTCAAGTAGCATCCTTGGGAGGATGTCTAGGGATGAGATTGTGGAGTTTGCGAGCAGGTTTTACGGTAGAAACCCAGGTGTTGACAAGAGGATTGACCACGAGATCGCCTTCAGGCTTAACGCTGGGTGGAGGCCCAGCCTTAGCGAGTACCGCAGGATAGAGAGGGTTGTGAGCAAGGTTTCCCCGAGGCTGAAGACAAGCGCGCTCCTCCCCTACATGCTTCCGCAAGTCGACGCTGGCTCCTTGTCGAGTGATGATGTCTCCCGTCTTGCTAAAAAGCTTGAGGAGCTCCCGTTGAGGGATAGGTGGAGGATTATTGACAAGATATATAAGAACCATGCCTACGAGCCCTTGCTCAGCCAGCTCGGAGTCTTCTCCCTGGCAGGTATTGGAAACCCTGACAGGCTCGGCGAGCCCTTGCGCTCAAAATCCCTTCTCGGACAATCCCTCATGAGCTACATAACCTTCCTCCTCACCCGCGACCCCTCATACTTCGACTACTCAATATACCTGGCATCCAGGGTGAACCCGGAGGTCCTGGAGCCGGGTTTGAGAAGGCTTCACGAGGGCTTACTAGCCGGGGATTCCAGGAGGTTGATAACCATTATTGCTAGGCAGGACCCTGCTGAAGCTGTTGAAGCGTTATCGTACAAGGTGTGGGAGTATGCTTCAACCAGGGGGAGGCTTGAGGTTGAACCCAGCATGCTGAGGAGGGCTGTTGAAATAGGATGCATGATCTTGAACAGGGCGTGGGCTCGCAGAGGTGTTGCTGCTGAGTGGAGGGTTTCAGCCAGGAGGGGCAGGGTGGATGTCAGGAAGACCATGTTTAAGCATGTTAGAATGGATGAGACGATTGTTTACAGGAGGAGGGAGAGGAGGGTTAAGGTTGTAGGCGTTGTCGACGTGAGCGGGAGCATGTCAAGGTTTTCCCTATGGTCTATTCTCTCCCTAGCATCCCTGGCCCCGGTTTTAAGCGGGGTTGTACTGTTCTCTGAGAAACCCGCTATATATAAGGCGCCAGGGGCGAAAACGCAGAGGCTTCTCGTAAACTACTTGGAAAACCTTTTCCAGCAGGGTTTTAAAGGATACACTAATATTTCCAGCGCCTTAAGGGAGGCTTACAGGCTGAGTTTGAAAACAGGATCCGGCAGGATTGTAGTATTCACTGATCTCCAGCAGACAGTTCAGGATGTTGACCCATGGGTTGAGGCATCCGTGATCACGGGGAGGGGTGTTAGAGTGGTTGTGATAACTCCTTCACAGGTTGACGAAAGGGTTGTCGAGTTGATGAGGAGGGCTGGGTGTTTAGTTGAAGTNGTGTCAAGCCCTGAGAAGATACCGAAGATTTTTAAAAAAGGAAATTAAATGTTTAAAAGTACAGTCTAGCTTAGAATTAGATAACATATTGCTTACGCGCTGGGTGAACAGGGTTGACGCTGAGTCTACAGGACTTGCCGGTTGAGTGGCGGAAGTTCAGGTATCGAGGTTACACTCTCGAGGAATTGTTGAACATGCCTATGGATGACTTGATAAACCTCCTGCCCGCGAGGCAGAGGAGGAGTTTGAAGAGGGGTTTGACCAAGGCTCAGATCAGGCTTCTCGCAAGGATTAGGAAGGTTAGGAGCAACCCGGAGCTGGCTAAGAAGGGTGTTGTTAAAACACATGTTAGAGACATGATCATTCTACCCGAAATGATTGGTTTAACAATAGCTGTTTACAACGGCAAGGAGTTCGTGCCGGTTAAGATCTCGCCCGAGATGATCGGGCACTACCTTGGAGAGTTCAGCATTACCACGAAGAAGGTTACCCACGGGGAGCCAGGGTTGAAGGCTACCCGTAGCAGCAGGTTCGTAGCGCTCGCTAAGTAGGTGGGAGCATGCCTACATGGCATTACTCGGTTAGCTTTCTCGACGAGTCTAAGATTGCTAAGGCAGCCAGGTACGATATCCCTGTGTCGATAAAGTACATGAGGGAGATAGCCAACACTTTGAAAGGCATGAAACTCCAGGATGCTATAAGGTTCCTGGAAGATGTTTTGAAAATGAAGCAGGCTGTCCCATTCAAAAGATATACGGGCAAGCTGAGCCATAAGAGAGGGTTGGCTGACAGGTTTAAATGGCCGATTGGCAGGTACCCTGTGAAAGGAGCCAGGTACATGCTCGAGGTTTTAAGGAATGTTGAAGCAAACGCTGAGAACAAGGGCTTGGACAAGGAGAAGCTTGTGATCATTCACATAGCTGCTCACAAAGGCCTTACTCTTAAAAGATACATGCCGAGGGCTTTCGGAAGGGCAACCCCTAAGTACAGGAGATTGAGCAATGTCGAGGTAGTTGTTAAAGAGGTGGGGTAGCATGGTGGGTCCCAGGGTTAAATCATACTTCCTCTCATATGGTTTGAAAAAGTTAATGATAGACGAGTTCCTAGCTAACTACTTCAAGGACGCCGGGTACGCTGGGGTCGAGGTCTTCAGGACCCCGACGGGTCACAGGGTTGTGATATATGCTGAGTACCCTGGCAGGCTGATAGGCAGGGGTGGAAGCGTTATCAAGAAGCTGACCACGATCCTGCAGACAAGGTTTGGGCTTGAAAACGTTAACATCACCGTCTCACCAGTGATGGATCCCGACTTGAACGCTAGGGTTGTAGCCTTCAGGATTGTCAGGGCTTTGGAGAAGGAGATACCGTTTAGAAGGGTTATGATGGGGATGTTGAAGAGGATAATGGATGCGGGAGCTGTAGGTGCTGAGATAATAATCAGCGGTAAGCTGAGAGGGGAGAGGGCTACCTACGAGAAGATGAGGGTTGGCAAGATATACAAGGCTGGCGAGCCCGTTGAATACATTATTGACAGGGCTGTCGCGAGGGCTTTGCTGAAGCCCGGTATATACGGTGTTGAAGTTTTGATCGTTAAACCCGGCATTAAACTCCCAGACCACGTGGAGATAAAGCCCGTGAAGCCTGAGGCTTTGAAGCAGGCGGGCGGTGGAGAAGCTTCCCAGGAGGGTGGTGTGGTTGAAGGCCAGTGAGATAAGGAAGATGACCCCGGAGGAGAGGTTGCTAAAGCTTAACGAGCTCAGGCTGGAGCTGGTAAAGCTTAGGCTTCAATCGAAAGTCGGCACATTGACGAACACTGCTAGGATTAGGAATGTTAGAAGGGATATTGCCAGAATACTAACGGTGATGCGCGAGGAATCTGTCAAGGCGAAGGAGCAGGCAGGCGAGGTTGAGGAGGGAACGGCTGTTGAAGAGGAGAAGCAGTAACCTTGTTTACCATGAGCTCATAGGCCTACGCGCCCGGGTCTTAGAGTACCCGGATCCCTCGGTAAAGGGTTTCGAGGGTGTGGTGGTTGATGAAACCCTTAAGACTCTTGTGCTCGAGAACTCGTCCCGCAGGATACGTGTTTTCAAGGAGAACGGTGTTTTCGAGTTCACGCTTCCAGATGGTGAAAACGTGGTTATTAAAGGGTTTAAAATATTGGGTAGACCTTGGGAGCGTGTTAAAATGGTTTTGAGGTAGGTTTGCATGAGCAGGGTTCAAGTTAACAATATAGGTTTAGAAGGGTTAAACCCGCCGGAGAAGACGTGTGAGGACCCTAAGTGCCCGTGGCACGGGCATGTCAAGGTTAGAGGGGTCGTGTTAACAGGCGTCGTGAGCAAGAGGAAGGCTCACGGAATGGTGGTTGTGAGGCACGATTACCTCCACTATGTTAAGAAGTTCATGAGGTATGAGAAGAGGAAGAAGCATATTCACGCCCACCTCCCGCCGTGCATAGAGGTGAGGGAGGGCGATACTGTAGTAATAGGTGAAACCCGCCCCCTCTCCAAGACTGTTTCATTCGTCGTGTTAGGAGTTGTTAAGAAGGCAGGTGGTGTCTGATGGGTGCTAAGAGAGCTGTAGCCGGCAAGCCAGCCTTCTCCAGGAGAAGGGTTAACACCGGTCTTCAGGTTCAGACAGTAGCAAAGGTGGCTGACAACAGCGGTGCTAAAGAAGTAATGATCATTGGCGTGCCAGGCTATCATGGAAGGCTGAGGAGGGTTCCCCCAGCAGGTGTCGGAGACCTCGTCGTGGTGAGCGTTAAGAAGGGTATTCCTGAGATGAGGAAGCAGGTGTTTAAAGCAATAGTTGTAAGGCAGAGGAGGCCCTATAGGAGGGCTGACGGCACCTGGATCGCTTTCGAGGATAACGCGGTGGTTATACTCACTCCTGAGGGAACGCCGAAGGGAAGCGAGATCAGGGGGCCTATTGCGAGGGAGGCAGCGGAGAGGTGGCCCCAGATAGCTAACCTTGCCTCAATGATTATATAAGAGGTGTGAGCATGGCTGTCACAGCTTCACACAAACCAGGCAAGCAGAGGAAGGCTCTCGCAGAGATGCCCCTGCACTTGAGGAGGAAGCTTCTAACAGCAAAGCTTAGCGACGAGCTGAGGGAGAAGTACGGTGTTAAAAGACTCCCTGTTAGAAAAGGCGACACAGTGCTGGTTATGAGAGGCGACTTCCAGGGCGCAGAGGGCAAGGTTGTTCGAGTTGATTTGAAAAGAGTTAGGATCTTCATAGAAGGAGTTCAGAAGAAGAAGGCTGATGGAACCCCTGTCTACGTACCAATCCACCCCAGCAAGGTCATGATTACGAAGCTCGACCTCAGCGATAAGCTCCGCCTCAAGATTGTTGAGAGGCGGAGGGGTAAGACGGAGGAGTCGAAGCAGGAGGGTGAGTAGTCATGGGTAGTATGGGTGGAAGCAGGCATTTAAAATCCATAGCGGCCCCGAGGTATTGGCCGATACTTAGGAAGGAGTATAAATGGGTTGTTAAACCCAGCCCCGGACCCCATGCAATAGCCAGATCCATCCCGCTCCTACTTGTCGTAAGAGACGTGCTAAGGCTTGCTAAAACAGGGAAGGAGGCTAGGAGGCTGATAAGCGAGGGGTATTTCAAAGTAGACGGCAAGGTTAGGAGGAGCTACAAGTTCCCTGTTGGAATGATGGATGTTATTGAAGTAGTAGGCGTTAACGAGTACTATAGAGTAGTCCCAGTCCCCTCCAAGGTCCTCGACCTGGTGAAGATCAGCAAGGAGGAGGCATCCTTCAAGCTTGTCAGAATAGAGGATAAGACAACCGTTAAGAACGGGCACATCCAGCTAAACCTTCACGACGGCAGGAACATCCTCGTAAGGGTGAGCGACCCTAGAAACCCTGTTGAAGACGTTTACGAAACACTGGGTGTTCTACAGATAGGGATACCGGGCCAGGAAATACTCAACTACATCCCGTTGAAAGAAGGCGTCATCGCCATAATCTCCGGTGGCAGAAACGTTGGAAGAGTCGGCAGAATAGTCTCCATCCACAGGGGTATGAGAAGGCATAGGAGTATTGTAACCATTGAGGATAAGACCGGGGCAAGGGTTCAAACAAGCCTTGACTACATCTTCCCGATAGGTATTGAGAAGCCCTTGATAACGCTTCCCGAGGGTGCTTGGTGATGTCCACGGCAGCAGTGCTGACCCCTGATGTTGAGAAGAAGATTATTGAGAAGTGGAACAGCAACCCAATGCTCAAGCCCAGGATAAGCAAGGTTACGGTTAACATTGGAGTAGGAGCGGAGACCGACAGGCTCCCCAAGGCTTTGAAAGTATTAGAGGAGTTGACTGGCGCGAAGCCTGTTCCAAGAAGGGCTAAGAAGACTATCAAGGATTTCAACATTAGGAAAGGGGAGAATATTGCGGCAATAGTTACGCTGAGAGGCGATAAGGCCAGGAACTTCCTCCGCAAGGTTTTCGAAACCCTCGGCTACAGGCTGAAAGCATCCTACTTCGATGATTACGGGAACGTTAGCGTAGGGATTAAGGAGCACATACACATGCCGGGTGTGAGATACGATCCCGAGATAGGTGTTTTCGGAATGGATGTCGCGATCACTATTGAAAGACCCGGCTACAGGATTGTAAGGAGGAAGCGTTGCAGGAAGAGGAGGATTCCCAGAAGGCACCGGGTTAACAAGCTTGAAGCAATGGTTTTTCTGAAAAACGAGTTCGGCGTTGAAATAGTGGGTGAGTAGGATGGGCAAGTTCAAGCCGCCTAAGATACACAAGTATGGGCGTGGAGTGCAGGAATGCCAGAGATGTGGATCGAGAGACGCTGTGATACAGGCGTACGGGCTATACCTTTGCAGGCAGTGTTTCCGCGAGGTAGCTGCAACAATCGGGTTTAAGAAGTATAGTTAAAAGGTGGTGTGGGGATTTTAAGAGGGAGAGGTGCTTAACCCATGGTCGTCATGGACACGCTTTCAAACGCGCTTTCGGCAATACAGAACGCTGAGGTAAGGGCGAAGAGCGAGGTAGTGCTATGGCCAGCGTCTAAACTGGTTTTAAACGTTCTAAGAGTTCTGCAGAGAGAGGGATATGTCGGCGAGTTCGAGTATATTGATGATGGTAGATGGGGGAAGATAAAGGTACAGCTTCTCGGAAGGATTAACAAGATAGGTGTTGTCAAACCCAGGCACCCGGTTTCATACAGGGAGCTCGAGGAGTTCCCGGAGTGGCTTAAAAGGTATCTGCCAGCCTACAACATCGGAATATTAATAGTCAGCACATCCCAGGGCGTTATGTCGCACAAGGAGGCTGTGGAGAAGAAGACGGGCGGGGTACTGCTAGCATACTGCTACTGAGGTGGCTTGCATGGTTAGGAGGCTTCATGTAGCTGAAACCGTTGAAATCCCCGAGGGCGTCACAGTTACTGTTGACGGCTTGAAAGTATCTGTTAAGGGTCCGAAGGGAGAGTTGTCGAAGGACTTCTCCTACGCGAGGGATGTTGCTTTAAGGCTTGAGGATGGAAGAGTTATTGTTGAAACATTCCTTGCCGACCGGCGGAAGAAAGCGTTGACAGGGACTGTAGCCTCTCATATAAGGAACATGATCACGGGAGTGACCAAGGGCTACCGGTACAAGCTTAAAATAATATCATCCCACTTCCCCATGACCGTTGTTGTTGATGAAAAGAACAGGGTTGTCAGGATCAAGAACTTCATAGGCGAGAAAGCTGACAGAATAGCCAAGATCTACGGGAACGTCAAGATCAAGGTCAGCGGGAGTGACATAATAGTGGAAGGATTGGACATAGAGGAGGTTGGGTTGACAGCGGCAAGCATTGAGAGGGCTACGAGGATACCTGAGAGGGATAGGCGTGTTTTCTCCGATGGAATATTTATTTACGAGAAGGGTGAGGCTGAATGAGTAGTGATTTCGAGAGATTATTGAGGTTAAGGAATGAAATGAACAAGGAGAGACCGGAGTTCCTCAGGCATTTGTGGTGGAAGAAGCCGAAGTTCAAGAACGATCCCAAGTGGAGGAAGCCTAAGGGAATAGATAATAAGATGAGGAGGCAACTTAAGGGATTCCCACCGGTTGTTAAAATAGGCTACAGGGGTCCAAGCCTCACGAGAGGCCTCCACCCGACTGGTTTGAAACCAGTCGTGGTTCACAACGTGAGCGAGCTCGAAGGATTGAACCCTGCCACGACATTAATCTACATATCCGGCGCCGTCGGATTGAGGAAGAAGGTTGAAATATTCAACGCTGCATCATCCAGAGGCTTCAGGGTTGCTAACCCGCCGAGAATCCTACAGCATTCAACCCCAGGAGGTGTTGGTCAATGAGCGATCTATCCCTGCAGAAAAGGCTTGCAGCAGAGATCCTTGGAGTAGGAGTTTCAAGGATAAGGATTGACCCCTCGAGAGCTGAGGAGGTAAGCAGCGCGATAACCAGGGAGGAGGTTAAGAGACTGCTGAAGGAAGGGGCTATATGGGTTGAACCAGTCCACGGGATCGCAGGGGTTAGCTCAAAGGTTAGGAAAACCCAGAGGGCTAAGGGGAGGAGAAGGGGCCAGGGTAAGAGGAAGGGTGTTAAAACAGCAAGGCTTGACGAGAAGGAGGCGTGGATGGGAAGGATTAGGAAGATGAGAAGGTTCCTCAGGTATCTCAGGGATAAGAACTTGATCGATAAGAGGACTTATAGAAGGCTTTACAGGCTTGCTAAAGGCGGTGCTTTCAGAAACCTGTCATCCCTCAAGCTCTACTTGAAGGAGAACAAGATTTTGAAAGAGGTTAAGTAGGTGTCTTGAATGGCGAGGGGTCCAAGATACAAGGTTCCGAGAAGGAGGAGAAGAGAGGGTAAGACTAATTACTATAAGAGATACGTTATGATTCTCTCCAAACATCCAAGGTTTGTCGTGAGGAAAACGCTCAACTACATATGGGTTCAAATCATTGAGGCAAAGCCCGAGGGCGACGTGGTCATAGCAGCGGCTCATTCAAGAGAGCTTGTCAAAAAGTACGGGTGGAAAGCGGGAACCTGTAACACGCCGTCAGCGTATTTAACAGGCTTGCTTGCTGCCTGCAGGGCTTTGAAGAAGGGTGTTGAGTTCGCATCCCCTGATATCGGATTGCACTCTTCGAGGAAGGGGGCGATCATATATGCGGCTATAAAAGCCGCTAACGACGCCGGCTTGAAAGTACCTGTTAGCGAAGAAGTGGTACCATCCAAGGAGAGGATCAGGGGCGAGCACATCTCGGAATATGCTAAAATCCTGAGCGAGAAGGGTTTATTAGAGAAGAGGTTTTCAAAATACCTTGCTAACGGTTTAAACCCCGTGGACCTTCCCTCACACTTCGACGAGGTTAAGGAGAAGATTTTGAAGGATTGCGGGGTGAAGGGGTGATTTAAATGGCTATGAGCGCGGTGGACAAGGTTGCTTTAGAGAAATGGGTTCCAAGAACCAGAGTAGGCAGGATGGTTGTCGAAGGCAAGATCACTAGTTTGAAAGAAATATTTGACAGGAACCTTCCGCTGCTGGAGCCGGAGATAGTGGACTACCTCCTACCCGATCTCAAATACGAGAGGATAGACGCAGGCATTGTTCAGAAGATGACCGATGCAGGGAGGAGGACGAAGTTCAGGGTTGTCGTTGTAATAGGCAACGGCAACGGGTTCGTAGGCGTGGGCTCGGGCAAGGCTAAGCAGTACACTGATGCATTGGCTAAAGCGATTAGGAACGCGAAGCTTAACATAACCCCGATCAGGAGAGGGTGCGGTAGCTGGGAGTGCAGGTGTGGAGAGCCCCACAGCGTCCCGTTCACTATTACCGGTAAGAGCGGGAGTGTGGAGATCATTATTAAACCAGCGCCTAAGGGAACGGGGCTTGTCGCAGGAGATATTGGTAAAGTGGTTTTGAGAATGGCCGGGATCAGAGATGCGTGGACGGAGTCGTTCGGCGAGACGAGGACGGCTTTGAACTTTGCCAAGGCAACATTGAATGCTTTAAGAAACACTTACAGGTTCGTAACACCGGTTGACTGGTTGAAGGGTTGAGGTGGTTTAAGTGACCGTGGAGCTCTACGCTATACTAAGGCTCAGGGGGCTGGCGGACACTCCGCCTGATGTCGAGCACGCGTTGAAACTGCTAAGGCTTCACAAGAAATACCATTTAGTCATCTACCCGTCAAACCTTCCAGGGTTGAAAGGCATGCTGGAGACTGTTAAGGACTGGGTGACATGGGGCGAGATTTCAAGGGAAACCCTTATCGAACTGCTCAGGAGCAGGGGGAGAACAGTCGGGGGCAGGAAGCTCACAGACGATTATGTTAATGAGAAGCTGAAACACCTCGGGGTCACCGGCGGGATAGAGGGATTGGCGGACGCGCTGCTTAAGGGACGTATCAGGCTTCACGAGATAGACAACCTGGTTAAACCGGTTTTCAGGATGCACCCGCCGAGAGGAGGGTTTAAGAGGAGCATTAAGAAATCAGTAGGGAATAGCGGGGAACTCGGCTACAGGGGGAAGGCGATTAACGATTTAATAATGAAAATGATCTAGGGTGGTTGGAATGGTTGTTAGGAAGGAGAGGAAGTCCAGGAAGCTTCGCGGCAGAACCAGGACAATGGGATGGGGAAGGGTTGGCCAGCACAGGAAGAGCGGTTCAAGAGGCGGTTTCGGAGCTGTTGGAATGCACAAGCACAAGTACTTATGGATCGTGAAGAACGCTCCCAGATGGTATGGGAAGCACGGTTTCACCTCACCGTGGAGCGTTAAGGAGGAGGTTAGGGCGATAAACGTTGGCGAACTGGACGAGATAGCCAGGAGGCTTGAGCAGGAGGGTAGGGCGGTAGTTGAGAACGGGCTGATAGTTATCAATACCGTGGAGATGGGTTATAACAAGGTGCTTGGCAGGGGAAGGGTTTCCGGGAAGCTCAAGGTTATTGCCGAGTATGTTTCCGAGGAAGCTAAGAGGAAGATTGAGGAGGCAGGCGGCAGGGTAGAGGTTTTAGAGTAGTAAGACCTCTGGCTTTTCCTTTAAAATATTTCTCTACACGTGTTAACATCTACTCCGTCCTAACCATCCTTTACGGTTCAGCGCCTGGAATTAGGTATTTAAACGATTTATCAATATTATTAAGGAGTCTGGAACTGAATACTAAGAGGTAGCGGTGTCGCTGATGGGAGTGCTCGACGTAATGGCTAAGATTGCTGATTACATGCCCACTGCTGTTAAGCCGTCTACAAAGCCCTCTCTCTACGAGAGGCTTTTCTGGACGGCAATAGCCCTGGTAGTCTACTTGATCATGGCTAACACTCCCTTGTACGGGATTGTGCAGGCAGGTCCCGAGCAGATCCTCCTGGTTCAGATAATTTTCGCATCGAACAGGGGTACCTTGATGGAGCTTGGGATAGGACCCATAGTGACGGCTGGGTTGATAATGCAGATCCTGGTTGGCGCTAAGCTCATAGATCTTGACTTGTCAAATCCGGAGAACCGGAAGAAGTTTACCGCTGCTCAGAAAACCCTCGGCGTTTTCCTAGCAGGCTTTGAGGCAGCGATGTACGTGCTGTCATGCAGGTACTGGTACCCCACTGGTGGAAACCCGTTCCTCCAGTGCAGCGCATCCTGGACTACACGCCTAATAGTGTGGGCTCAGCTGTTCCTTGCCTCATACATGGTTATCATGCTTGATGAAATGATTCAGAAGGGATGGGGGCTGGGCTCAGGGGTTTCACTCTTCATCCTGTCAGGTGTTGCCACAACCATCTTCTGGAACCTGTTCAGCCCGTTCACGCTTTCAACCCAGGCAGGCGGGGCGGAGCCCGTTGGCTTCATACCTTACGTTATAGCGACGATCCAGGCTGGCGGAGGGCTGGGGGACATACTGGTTCGCCCTGGTGGAAGGGATTTGACAGGGCTCATGGCAACCATAGCGATAATCATCATCCTGCTATATCTCGACGCGATGAAGATTGAGATCCCGGTTTCAACACCTAAGATGTATACTGTGAAGTCTAGAATACCGTTGAAACTCCTCTACGTCGCAAACATCCCGATACTATTCGTGGGCATCCTTTACGCTAACATCCTAGTGTTCGCAACTATCTTTAGAACATATCTCGGGGGGATCCTGCCTACATGGGTTGTTGAGTTGCTCGCGAAGTATGATGAGGAGGGGAGACTAGTCGGTGGTCTAGCCTACTACCTTGCATCGCCTAACGGGTTGTACAGCGTGTTCGCAGACCCGGTTCACATAATAGTCTACTCCGTTCTCGTAGTAATCTTGGCAATAATGTTCGGACTGATGTGGGTTGAGGTTTCAGGGCTGAGCCCTGCCTCGCAGGCTGAGGAGCTTGTTAACAGCGGTTTCGAAATACCCGGGATGAGGAGGAATCCGAAAATCCTGGAGGCCATGCTGGCGAAGTATATTTACCCGTTAACCGTGTTGTCAAGCATTATAGTAGCGTTGATAGCGGTGACAGCAGATATTTTCGGAGCTTACGGAACAGGAACCGGGCTACTGCTCGCAATAGGTATTGTCCAGCAGTACTACATGCTGATAGCTTACGAGAGGACGCTTGAAGCCTACCCGCTTCTCAAGCGGCTGGTTGGAGAGTAGCATGTTAACCTCAATAGTGGTTTTCATAAGCATTCTCTTCTCGCTGAGCATAGGCATAATAATCGGCAGGGTCAGGTCTCTCGAGTACTTTAAGGAGGCAATCGAGGTTTACAAGAGTGTTCAAATCCCCGACACCCCTAGGAGCAAGGGTGATGTAAGGCGTATCAGGAAGTACAGGCTCATGGTTAAAACAGCTAAGAGGAGGATGCTCCTCCTGTTTCTAACACAGTTCTCCGTATTCATCGGAATGTACGTCTCAATGCTGCTCACCGTTATCACTATTGCTTCATGGATGGGTGTTGAATGGGTTGAAATACCCGTGGCCATACCTCTTCTCTCAGTTCCTTTAGAGGAAGGGGGTTTCACAACCCACATAACCTTCATCTCAATCCTTGCCTTCGCCCTTCCCCTCTACTTTGTCAACAAGAAGGTTAAGCTTTCCCAGGAGCCTTCTCCCCCATAAAATTTAAGAAATCCTTACAATATTCATGAAACCATAGGCTAAACCTGCTTACGGTGATCACTCATGCCGCGCCCAATGCTCAGGAACAGGAGCTGGAGAAGAATACGCGTTAGAACCCCTTCAGGAAGGGTAGTGGTTCACTACGAGAAGAGGAGGCCAGGCGCCGCCAAGTGCTCGGTTTGTGGTAGACCATTGAACGGTGTCCCATCGCTCAGGCCTTCTGAAATGTCAAAGCTCGCTAAGACGGAGAAGAGACCTGAGAGAATGTACGGTGGCGTTGTCTGCCCTGACTGCCTGGCAAGAGGGTTGAGGGAGGCGGTTAGGGCTCAGCTGTAGCGGGTGCACAACCCTCGCTTCAACTCTAAAGGAGTGTGCCACGGGTCTTGGTTAGAATTGCGGTAAGCGGACCCCCGGGTAGCGGGAAGACTACTCAGGCAAAGAGGATCGCGGAGTACTACGGGCTGAAATACTTCTCTGCAGGCGAAATATTCAGGGAGTATGCGAGATCCAGGGGGCTATCCCTTGAAGAGCTCAGCCTCCTGGCTGTGAAGGATCCGAGAATAGATTTGGAGATAGATAGGAGGACCATGGAGGTTGCCAAGGAGGATAATATCGTTCTCGACGGGCATTTATCAGCATGGATTGTCTCGGACATGATGGATGTGAAAATACTTGTTACCGCCCCTGTCTCGCTAAGGATTCTCAGGATTGCGGGCAGGGATAACATACCCTTAGAGAAGGCTTACAGGGAGACCATTATCAGGGAGAGTGCTCAGAGGAAGAGGTTCATGGAGTTTTACGGCATAGATCTCGACGACCTATCCATTTTCGACGTGGTAATCAACACTAGGATAATCGGGGTTGACGAGGCCTTCCAGATCATTAGGACTGTTATAGATAAGGTTTTAAAGGGAGATCGTGGTTAAACGATTAGGAGATATATAGAGGTGTTTACCCATGCCGGCTATTGAAATAGGCAGGATATGTGTTAAGGTTGCTGGTAGAGAAGCTGGGCGTAAATGCGTTGTCGTAGACATTGTTGATGAAAACTTCGTGATCGTGACAGGCCCCAAGTCGTTAACCGGGGTTAGAAGGAGGAAGACCAATATAAAGCATATTGAGCCAACCGACAAGATTGTGAACATCCCGAAAGGCGCGAGCGACGAGGATGTTTTAAAAGCAATTGGCGCATCAGGCTTAACAGACTTCATGACGCAGATTGTTAAGCCAAAGCTCTCTCCTATTTAAGCCGTTAACAAAATATTTTGTTTACAAGGTGTTCATGTTTTATGAGCCTAGCTGCTAAAGGCATGGAGTTCGTAGACTACATAACGAGGAAAGCCGGTTACGAGAATAAATGGATAATCCTCAAGGATGCTGAAACGGACCCATCGTACGGGAAGCTCCCATATGAGAGAAGCGTTGAGGAACACATATCATACGGTGTCATAAACCTTGACAAGCCACCTGGCCCGACCAGCCACGAGGTTGTAGCATGGGTTAAGAAGCTGTTCAACCTTGACAAAGCCGGTCACGGGGGTACCCTAGAGCCTGCTCCGGCGGGGAAACCCCAAGGTGACCGGCGTCCTACCGGTGGGTCTTGACAATAGCACTAAAGTCATCGGCAACGTAGTCCACTCGGTCAAAGAGTACGTGATGGTGATACAGTTCCACGGGGATGTGGAGGCTGGCAAGCTTGTTGAAGCATTAAAATACTTCACAGGCGAGATATACCAGAGACCCCCTCTCAGGTCGAGCGTGAAGAGGGTTCTGAGAACCAGGAGGATTCACGAGATAGAGCTCCTGGATTTCAAGGACAGGTTCGCACTGGTCAAGGCTTCATGCGATCCTGGAACATACATGAGAAAGCTGGCACACGATATTGGGTTATACACTGGCGTGGGGGCTCACATGAGGGAGTTGAGAAGGACGAGGACAGGCCCCTACAGGGAGGATGAAACCCTTGTCAAACTCCAGGATGTTAGCGAGGCACTGTACCTCTGGAGGGTTGAGAAAGACGAGAGGATGCTTAGGAGGATCATCCTGCCCGTTGAGACAGCAGTGGCTCACCTGCCCAAGATTGTGATCAATGATTTAGCGGTTGACGCTATTGCCCATGGAGCAAGCCTAGCCGCCCCCGGCGTGGTAAGGCTCACCGAAAACGTCTCAGCAGGCTCTACCGTAGCCATTTTCACGCTGAAAGGGGAGCTGGTTGCCCTTGCTAAGGCGTTGAAGAATGCTCGTGAAATAGCATCGATGGAGAAGGGTATTGTCGCAAGGACTAAGAGGGTTTTAATGCCAACTGGAGTGTACCCAAGGTTCTGGAAGACCGGTGGAAAGGGCTAGCTGATGCATTACTTCAAGCCCGGTAAACCCGGCGAGAAGGTTTTAATCCCCTTCACAATACACGGGCATACTTTCGAATTCGTCTCGTACACAAGCCTTTTCTCAGGCAGGCAGGTGGATGAGGGAACCAGGCTTCTGCTTGAAAACATTAAAACCCCTGCGGAGGGGGAGGTTTTAGACGTTGGATGCGGGTACGGCGTGATAGGCATCGTGCTGGCAAAGCTTAACCCTAGGCTAAAGGTTTACATGACAGATATCAACCCGTTAGCCGTTAAAACAGCAGAGCATAACGCGGTGTTAAACGGGGTCAGGGACAGGGTTGCAATCCTGCAGGGAGACAGGTATGAGCCTGTCAGGGACAGGGTTTTTAACGCAATATACTCTAACCCCCCATTGTCAGCAGGTATGAGGATTGTCGAGGAAATAGTCCTTGGGGCGGTGAAGCATTTAGCGCCCGGGGGCTTCGCGCAGTTCGTGCTTGCGAGGGGAGGCGACTACCTGAGGAAAAAAGCAGCGGAGACCTACAGGGTTGTTGAAGCTCGAAGTAAAAAAGGTTATATTCTCCTATACCTAGAACCATAATAGGAGCCGGGGTGCCCGAGCGGTCTAAGGGGCTGGCCTTGAGAGCCAGTGGGCACACGCCCGCGCGGGTTCAAATCCCGCCCCCGGCGTTGCCCCGGTATTTAAAATGCTTATTAACCTTGCGATGTTAAAGGATTACTCAGTGGTGTTTATGTTCTTCAAGCTTGTTGACACCCAGCTTTTATCCTCAGGCGTCCTCATCGAGAAAGAGTTTGAAGTCAAAATGCTTGTTGCCTGCCTAATCGCGAGAGGCCACGCTCTCCTAGAAGGGGTTCCAGGTGTTGCTAAGACGAGCATGGCTAAATCTGTGGCGAAGCTTTTCGACCTCGGGTTTAAGAGGGTTCAAATGACCCCTGACCTTCTCCCGGGAGATATCATAGGCTTCTACGTATTCGACCAGAAAACAGGGGAGTTCAGGCTTAGAAAGGGACCAATATTCACCAATATACTTCTTGCTGACGAAGTGAACAGGGCTTCGCCGAGGACGCAGTCAGCTCTTCTCGAGGCAATGCAGGAGAGGCAGGTCACTATAGAAGGCGATTCCTTCAGGCTTGAGGAGCCATTCATGGTTGTTGCAACCCAGAACCCTGTTGAAATGGAGGGGGTCTTCCCTCTGCCGGAGGCACAGCTTGACAGGTTTCTAGTAAAGATTAACACGGGGTATCCTTCACGCGAAGGGTTTAAGACTTTGTTGAAAAAGGTTGACGAGCTTGAATCAGTTATCGAGGGTTTAAAACCAGTGGTTTCGAGGGAGCAGGTTGTTAAAGCGATTCATGAAGCCAAGAACATCACTGTTGACGAGGCCATATATGACTATATAGTATCTATTGTTGAAGAAACAAGGACTCATCCAGCCGTGAAGCTCGGAGGCTCTCCCCGAGCCGGGATAGCTATACTACGCTTATCTAGAGCATGGGCTTACCTTGAGGGGAGAAACTATGTGATACCCGATGATGTGAAAGCTGTTGCAAAGCCGGCGCTAGCGCACAGGCTTGTCCTCAAGCCCGAGTACGAGGTCGAAGGCGTTAGTGCAGAGAAAATAGTTGATGACGTGTTGAACAAGGTTCAGGTGCCAAAGCCTTGAAAAACCTTGCTTTGATCGCGATGATAGCGTTGCTAACCCCTGTCCTAATTGGTGGTGGCGTTTTCCCAGCTTTACAGACAGTTTCCTTCAACGACCCTATCAAGCACACCCCGGGATTCCCTGAGCCGCTTAACGATGAGTTAATTAGAGAGATAATGTCGAGACTTACTTCTGTCAACAATACATATTTTACTCCTGACATGCTCATTGAAAAACCAGCAGTCACGGGGCCGTCGGACCAGCAGTCATCACCCAGCAACCAGGTTCAACCCCCAAGCATCTCTGACATAGATATACCGGAGTCGCTCCCTGACCCGTGGAGTGGCCTGCAGGACGCCTTCGGTAACACACCCAATCCCTCCCTCCCAACTATTTCAATACCGAGCCTAACAGGGATCAACCCCTTGCTCATTCTGCTCATCCCACTTGTTATCGCTGTAGCGTTAATTGCCTGGTATGGCGGAGGTTTGAAAACGGGATTACAACGGGGTATAACTGGGATTATTGGTAGGATAGGGGGTAAGACCTCCATGGGCGGTGTGGTTGGCGAGGACCCGGTCTCACTGTACTGGGCGGCGGTTGCGCATGTTTCGAAAACCACTGGAATAGTTAAGATGGATCCCGAGACCCACTGGGAGTATTTCACTAGGGTAAAGGGCTCTTTAAACCCTCCTCTGCAAGAGTTTTTCAAAGAGTTAACGAGGATTTACGAGCTAGCGAGATACGGTCACTTCAACGATCCAGCGCTGTCCAAGCAGGCTCTAGATAACTATCGGGGATTGGTGGGGAGGGTTGAAGGCTAGCATTGTTTTCAACGTCCTTCCAAGGCTCACAGCTCTTCTTCTGGTTTACGAGGTTTTATCCATTCCGACAGGGTTGTCTATTACTGGTCTCCTCACGGGGATTTGGGGTATAGCTGGTCAAGCAGTAGGCATTCTTGGATTGATTCAATATGTGGCGATGGCTCTAATAGTCTTAACCCTCCTCACGGGCTCGGTGACAACGTATTCGCTCACCCTCGCGGTGATCATGGTTTTAAGACTACAGGCTGGGGCTGGATATATTCCTGTCACTGGTTTTGTAGGATTACCTGCTTTACTCTTCATTGATAATTTGAAAACCACTTACAGGGATGATCAACCGACCACAATAATATATGATAAAAGGCTCGGATTTCACAGAAGCGTCTTTAAAATGATTGCTCTTCTAACCCCTCTACTCCTTCCAACCCTGGCGATATCTTATTACGTTTACTCGTTAAACAACTACTTGTTGAGTGTTGAAAACCCTTTTACAAGCATCATAAAGCTTAACCGTTTAATGATTCTCGGGTTCACAGTGGGCTTGTTAACAGCTTCTTACAAGGTGGTTTCCAGCCTTTTCGAAATAATTCCCTTATTCATATATCCTTCGAGAAAACTCTCGCTAGACACGTTGACCAGTAGGATGGATATAGATATATGGTTTAAACCAGTTTTCAACATTATTAGAAGCATTGTTTTCGGAAGCATCATAGCCCCTTTCATCTTCGCCGGGCTTGACGGGCTTGTCTCGGCGGTATTGCTTCACTTGTATTATACTCCCGAGGGTTTTATCCCCGGAATTATCATGTACATGGTCAGGTTAACTTTCCCATACCTGTCATTTATAGCAGGGGGTTACATAGCAGGCAAGCTTGTATCAGCCATGTATTCTTTGAACCCGAAGAGGGCTTTACTAATCCCCATTCTCGTGTTAACGATTCTATATGTTGTCTCAGCCATGCACACATACATACTGACGAAAAATATTTTGTATGCTTTGTTAAATCCTTCACTTGATAGACTTGTGTTGGAGGCGGAAGCCGTGTTTAATAACTACTATGCATCATTCTTCATCCTCATAGACACTGTTGGAAACTTTCTGGGGGTGGCACCTTGAGCGGTAAGATGGGGAAGGGAAGGAAGGCATTGATCTATCTCGCAATAGCAACCACCCTTCTAGCGTTATCCATTCTATTCCTCTTATGGTCTATTAGCTATATGGAGAGGAGTAGGATAGCGACCTCCTTGGTCTCGGCACTGGCAGGTTTCTCTCTCCTGTCAGCAGCATTGTATGCTCTAAGGCTTTCAGCCTACCTATACGGTGTTGAGAAAAGCGAGCAATGAAAGGGTTTGATTCCGCATGGGTAGCCGGGGGAGGAAGCAGGTTTTAACACCCTTAGTCACAGGGTCTGTAATACTCGTACTCATTTTCGCAGGAATCATGGGATTAGTGGAAAAGGGTCCGCCAAATCCAGCCCTGCCTGGGGGAGCATCCCCTCTCAACCCGGGAAACCTTGGAATATCCGACTTCTTCAACGCGTTAAAAAACAAGTACCCGTTAACCAAGGCAGTCACATCGCTCACGGATCTGGATTTCGGAGAGAACGGTGGGAGATGTGTTTACATCGTTATATCTCCTGAGACGGCTTTTCACTATGAAGAAAGCATAACGGTGTTCAAGAAACTATTAGAGTGTAGTGAGCCAGCTCTACTAGTTGCCAGCGAGTACTACACTGGGTTAACAACACTCGCACGTCCCTCGGGAGTGATCTACGGGCGTGGAGAAGATGGACTACCTTACATCACCGCTGTTTTCACCTTAAGGGCGAAAACCGTCAACATTACTCTTGACATTGCTTCAAGTATCGAGGTTTCCGAATCCCCATTCATCCCATACGATTTTAGGCCTCAACCAGGTGGGGGAGTAGTGATCGTTACACCCGAGGTGGAAATTACCGGGTTTCAAGTCCTTGGTTATGCTTACAATATTATAGACTTGAATACTGGTGACAGATATGAAAGAGTTGATGTCGCCGCCCTCACCCGTGCAAAGATAACGCTTCCTGATGGTAGGGTTAGGAGCTATAGGGAGGTAGTGGTTAGTGATGGCTCAATTTTTCTAAACCAGGTTTTAAGGTCTAAGGAGGGTGGTAAATATTTTGAGGTAGTTATGGGCCTGGTTGACGAGCTTTGCGACGGAGAAAGGGACTGCAAGATCGTAGTAGATTCTTCTAAATACCCGGTAATCGATTCTGAAACACTGCTTTCACAGCCAGACTCAACGCTCAGTTTATTTATGCAGGATTGGTATTTCTCAGCAGCACTCCTTATTCCAAAGCTCCTTCATCCTTCAACCTGGTTTATTCCAGCCCTCTCTATTACAGGAGATTGGCTTGAAGCATTGATGGGAGATCAGGTTACAGGCACGATGATAGTTCTGACCGCGCTCCTCCTACTATACCGGTTCTTCGAAAGGAAGATGCCATGGGTTAAGGATGAAAGATTGAGTGAGGTTTTGGAGAAAGAGGAGTATGCTACTTCAACCATCAGGGAAGCAGTGGTGAAGGGTAAGTATAGCTTCACACGTCAAGACTTTATCAGGCTTTACGAGATAGTGAACACGTATTTCAGGGAGCTATTAGGAGTATCGATGGAGAGTAGTGAGGCGTTAACACNTCTTTCAAGATATGTGGGCANGGAGGAAGCTCAGAAATACCTGAACTCTATGAACAGGCTTCGCGACAAGGCCCTTGGAAGGAGGAGACTCCCGTTAATCATATCTTGGCACAGGCTTGTTGAGAAGAAGATCAGGGAGTCTGAGAAGATTTTAAACAAGCTTGGGGCCTCCATGGCGGATGAAAAGGGATTCGAATACTTGGAGATGAGGAGGGTCTAGATTGGAGACGAGAATATTGGCGACTCACAGGGCGAGAACCCTCCTCATTTTATCCGCTGTTGCGATAACCGGTGGGGTATTATATGATTATAGAATGGTTTACACGGGTATCATAATATTTTTCACAACCCTGGCTCTCAGAGGCTTCCTAACTCTCTCAAGCATTGCTGCTTCAAGGCTCCAGGTTGAATGGGTTTATAAACCCTGTGTTGAGGGGGAGAGGCTGGTTGTCGAAGCTGTTTTCAGGAATAAACTCCCCTTCCCCGCGGGGCTTATAGAGGCATCAATCAACTACACCCCTCACCTCCGCCTACTAGAGGGTAGTAGGGCAGGGGTTTTCATAGTGCCTGGAAGGGGGGAGGTGAGATATAGGATTGTCTTCAAAGCCAGGACTGGAAGGCATAGGATCGGCCCTTTCAAGATCATTGTGAGGGACTTGTTCGGCCTTTTCAGAACGCCTGAGTTCACGATTGGAGGTGTGTGTGAGGTAAGGGTTAAACCAAGAGCGAGCGAGACGGTTGTTAGAAGGCTCTTCACTTACAGTAGGACACTCGGATTAACAAGGACGAGGAAGCCGGGTGTTGGTGTTGAATTTTACGATGTACGGGAGTATGAACCCGGTGATGAGTTGAGGAAGATTGACTGGAAAAAGCTGGCTTCAAAGAATATTCTCGCCGTGAAGGAGATGGAGAGGGAGGCTTTCCAAAACATTATCTTCGTAGTGGACGCTACGAGCACCGCTATGAAGGGACCTTACGGGGGGACACCTTTCGAGCACGTGGCCAGGGTGGTTTCATCAATAACGAGGTTCTTATCCTCCAGGGGCGACTCGGTAGGGCTAGTAGTATACTCGGACAGAGGGGTCGTGTCAACAAATGGCTTGTTGAAAGGCAGGAGGGCTTACGCGGAAGTATTGTCTCATCTCTCAAACACCGAGTTCGCGGTTAGGGAGGGGTCGAGCGATTACGAGAGGGCGGGAGTACTCGAGACGGTTATCAAGAAAATGCTCGAGATCATGCCTAGGGAGAGAAATGCTGTTTTCTGGTTCACCACTAGCGGAGCGCAAATATACGCTTCCTCACTGATAAACGTTGTGAATAAGATTGCTCAGCTAGGGAATACCGTTTATGTGGTAATTCCAGTTACTGTTGCGTACGAGGCAGTGGGATTGGAGAAAACTGTCAGAGCGATTTTCAGATTAAAAACGTTTGAGCAAGTAAGGAAGGAACTAGAGTTCGCCAGGAGCTTGAAGAAGCTTGGCGTTAAAACCCTGGCTATAGGTCCCGAGCATATTCCCCAGGTTATCGTGAACATTATTGAAACGCTGGCAACGTCATGGAAGGGCTGACCGGAGTCGTGGTTAAATGATTAAATCTCCATTCTCAAATATCAAGTGCTTTGAAAACTTAGAATCGAAAAGAGTGGTTTGAATTGTTCAGGCTCCTGGGGCGTAGATTTATAAATGGTGGACGTGCCAGAGGGTTTCTAGTAGAGTTTTCCCGTGAATGGCCTGAGAACGCGAGGAGAATATACCTGGTAGGTAATTTTACAAGTTGGTTCCCAGGCTTTAAAAGGCTTGTCAAAAAAGGGGGTAGGGGCTTCACAGTCCTCGAGCTGTTTCCGGGACTATATGGTTATGGGTTTGTCGTGGATAACGACTTTACCATCCTCTTAGATCCNGAGAACCCGGAAACAATTCTACTTCCTAATATTGTGACTTTGAAGGAGAAGGCTTTTAGAGGAAGCAGGCTCGAGCTGAAGCCTTCCACGGATCCGAGAGATTACGTGGTTCACGATGAGAACGATGAAGCTTTCCTACACAGGCATCTTGACTATTATGTTTTAAGGCTTAGAACCAGTACCAAGGTTTTGAAATCCGTGTTAATCGCTAATGATGAAGAGTATGGTGCATCAGTGGTTTACGAGACAGGNTTTNNAAAGGTTTTCGAACACCACATCCCTGCGGAGAAGGTTGGCAGAGCGCTCACCTACTATTTCATGCTTGAAGCGCCGGGGGAGGTGTTCTCCTACGCTTTCAACGGGGTAGGGGAAAGGGTGCAGCCTTTTCAGGTTTACGCTGGAGATGTTAAAGGTTTTGAAACACCATCATGGTATATGGGTACAGTGTACTATCATATTTTCGTTGACAGCTTCTACAATGCCGACCGTTCTAACGATCCCCCTGGTACAATACCTGATACCGCTCCGAGACGCCACGGGTATTTGGGCGGAGATTTGAAAGGGATTGTCGTCAAACTAGACCATATTGTTAGCCTTGGTGCTGAAGCGATTTACCTAACCCCTATATTTCCAGCGGGCACCTATCACAGGTATGATGTCAGGAACTACCTGGGAGTTGACCCTTATCTC
>Ga0065719_100485_pt1 | contig 40476 bp, 36 predicted proteins | sample GBSCel85sediment_FD_59106 | JGI IMG/M metagenome (GOLD analysis project Ga0065719, IMG submission 59106) | Hot spring sediment microbial communities from Great Boiling Spring, Nevada - Cellulolytic enrichment CS 85C v3 (version 3) | ecosystem: Environmental > Aquatic > Thermal springs > Hot... | reverse complement strand
GCGGCGGCTTGGGGGCGGGCTTCTTCGGTATCAACAAAGAATGAATTGAAAGGTGAGACGGTCGGCTCGTACACCACCACCCGATGCCTCCGTATCAACAAAGAATGAATTGAAAGAGAGTAGGCTACTGGCACCTTTGCGAAGGGCTCTAGCTCGTATCAACAAAGAATGAATTGAAAGCGGACAGGTGGGGAAGGGGTGAGGCGCCCGTGATTAAGAGGGTGTATCAACAAAGAATGAATTGAAAGGACGGGACGAACGCCTTGGACCCGTCACCGCACTCGACCAGTATCAACAAAGAATGAATTGAAAGCCGCGTACGCCCTCGCAGGGGATGAGGTGGAGGACTTCATGTATCAACAAAGAATGAATTGAAAGTACTTCGCTCCGGGGTCGGGCTGGTGTTGCTTGTGGTCGCGTATCAACAAAGAATGAATTGAAAGTCTAATTTTTTCCCCAGCTCCTTTTCAATCTTTTCAGTATCAACAAAGAATGAATTGAAAGATACTGCTTCATTTGTATCCTCGGCTGATACTATACTTTCTGTATCAACAAAGAATGAATTGAAAGTGAAAATCGCGATGTACGTGTATGGCTTAAAGAATAAGTATCAACAAAGAATGAATTGAAAGCGTAGTACGTCCCCGCGGTCCTCACGTCAAGAGTTGCCTCGTATCAACAAAGAATGAATTGAAAGATTCTCTCTTCTAACTGTTCTAGTCTGCGGTCTAAGGTTGTATCAACAAAGAATGAATTGAAAGCTTGAACTTCAGTTTAGCCTGCCTAAGTAGTTTATTATCAGTATCAACAAAGAATGAATTGAAAGTGTACGGTGGAGTAGTCGTTAGGTATTCGGTTATTGGGTGTATCAACAAAGAATGAATTGAAAGGTAAAGGCGCTATAGACGCTTCGCAATTGCTTGAAAGTATCAACAAAGAATGAATTGAAAGCCACACCCGCGAGCAGGGCCGCCAGCGAGATCGGGAGCTCGTATCAACAAAGAATGAATTGAAAGCTAAATTTAAGAAGTCTTTTAGCGTTACGGTTTTAGTGTATCAACAAAGAATGAATTGAAAGTACTAACTTCATCAGTTATTTGCCTTATGCTTGGTATTCGTATCAACAAAGAATGAATTGAAAGAAGTGTACAACCTCTCTTTTCTCGTTGTCACTCAACTGTATCAACAAAGAATGAATTGAAAGAAACACCATGATAACTATAAGACACTACCGACTTATAAAAGTATCAACAAAGAATGAATTGAAAGTTGGCTTCACGTACGTTAGCTGCACGTCTTCAACTCTTAGTATCAACAAAGAATGAATTGAAAGTTGCGCACTTTTAATATTGCCCGCGTGAACGAATACCTCGTATCAACAAAGAATGAATTGAAAGACGTGGTATTTGCATTCGTCCTCCAACCGCTTGCTTACTGTATCAACAAAGAATGAATTGAAAGACTCCAGGAGACTGTGAGAAGAGTTTGGTCTGGTGTTGTATCAACAAAGAATGAATTGAAAGCTATCCTCAGATCGCTCAGACCTGCTACAGGTGTTAAGTATCAACAAAGAATGAATTGAAAGCTGTATAACTGGTTGATATACTTTCTCAGTATTTCCTGTATCAACAAAGAATGAATTGAAAGCTTGGATCCTCAGCCCATTGGGCATATACCTCTTCACTCCGTATCAACAAAGAATGAATTGAAAGCTTTTACGGATGCTTTCAGCGCCAGCAGCTTCGTCCACCTGTATCAACAAAGAATGAATTGAAAGACATTGATGACGATGGCCATGAGAGGTGGAGTGTACGTATCAACAAAGAATGAATTGAAAGTAAAAAAGGGATATGTTTTTAAACTATTGATTTAACGTGTATCAACAAAGAATGAATTGAAAGGCACAGTCAGCACTCCTGTGGCTNANNGNNGTTGAGGGTGTATCAGTAAAGAATGAATTGAGGTGTTGTGTGGGGCGGTTGTGGGTGTTTTAGCCGAATATTGCTGTTTCTTTTAGTAGTTTGCCTTCTTCGAATCTTTCTAGTCTTAGTTGTTTTGTTTCCGGTAGTTTTGGTTTGCCTTCTAGTATTATGTTCTTGATTTCCTCGCCTATTATTGGGGACATCATGTATCCGTGTCCGCTGAATCCTGTTGCGACGATTATGTTTTCTGTGTTGGGGGTTGTGCCTATTATTGGGTGGTGGTCCGGGGTGTTTTCGTAGTACCCTACCCACACCCTGAGTAGGTTCGCGCTCAGTATTTGTGGGAAGTACTTGGACATTATCGTTACTGCTTTCCTGAGGTACCCGTACCTGAGTGTTGTGTCATCTTCTGGTACGGGGTATTCGGTGCCTATGAGGAGGCTCCCCGTCTCGTGCTGGACTATGTACGAGCCCGACTCCTTATGTATGGTTAGTGGCTTGATGAACCGCGCGTACCTCTCCGTTACTAGGAGGTGGTGCGGGTCTTTCTTAAGCGGTATCTTAACACCTATTCTTTCCAAGATATCCTTACACCACACGCCGGCCGCCACCACCACGTACCCACTCACCTCAACNTCTTTCGATTCGTTAATGGTTATGGACCGCGCCCTACCACCAGATATTCTCACGTTAGTGACCGGGGCATACTCATGTATAGCTACACCCAACCCCCTCAACCTCCTCCTCACAGACCACAGAAACTTTAGCGGGGACGCCTTCCCAGCCATAGGGTCGTAGAGCGCTGCCAAAACATCATTTAATTCTATGGGTACCACCTCCCTAATCTCATCTCTCTCAAGAATACGGGTTGGGACGCCCAGACTATTCTGGTAAGCCGATAACCTCTTATGAGCCTCAACCAACTCCTCCGTAGTCAGCAACCACAGATACCCGTCCTGCACGAACTCCAACCCACTAACCTCCTCCCTTAAAGACAACCACCTACTTATAGACTCCTTCATCAACCTCACGTGAACGTCTGACGCGAAAGAAGCCCTAACACCACCCGCACACCTACCAGTACTCCCGAAACCCAAGTACCTCTCCTCAAACAAGTGTATGTCCTTAACACCCTCCCTAGCCAAATAATAAGCAGTCATAAGACCTGTCGAGCCACCACCTATTATAGCCACCTCAACAACCAACCCCTAACTCACCCCTCCTTAAACGTGTACAGAGGTATCGGCTTCAGGGGAGGTCTTGAGGGAGGAACATTCAACTCTGTATCACTCTTACCCTTAGCGGTACCCCCAAAGAGTTGAGGGTACATACGTAGTATCGTATTTATGCAGTAACGACCACCGCAAGGACCCATACCCACCCTAAACCTCCTCTTAAGGGTTTCCAAGTCTTTAATCCCCTCCTCCTCAATCACTCTCTGAACCTCTTCTAAGGTTATTTCCTCACAAATACAGAGGAGTTTCACCATTACTTAATCACCCTAATAGCTCTAACCACCATAACTAAATCCTTAGGAACCGAGACCGTGACAACCCAAGACCTAGTCACCTTATCCCTGTAAACCCTCGTTACCACACCCCTACCAACCCCCCTCCCCTCACGATCTAAGAGCAAGACCTCATCACCCCTCGACGGGNCGGGAAGCAACTCATGAGGTAGCGTGACGTAACCTACGTTACCCTCCTTCGAGACATCCACGACGAACACGGCTAGCCCGGGACACCTCCCAACACANACCCCACAGCCAGTACATTTACTGAAGTCCACCCTAGGCAAGTCAGTCATCTTGCTCTTAGAGACGGCGTTGAAGGGGCAGGAAAATACACACACATTACACGGAATCTCCTCAACACACTCGTAGATAGCTACAGGCCCCCTACGTAATCTCTCCTCACTCGGCACGTACCCCATCACAGCCAGCGTTTCTAAATCAACCACCCCAGACTCCTTAAAGTTCCTCAAGCCCTCACACCCCTCAAGACAGGATAGACAGCTGCCAACCCCTCCTAACCCTCTCACTAACCGGAGCCGACCTATACTCATGAAGCATCCTCAGAAGATACTCCCTCCTACTCACGTACTCCCCCCTCTCACCGAAAGCCTTAATCAGTATGGAGTAGCCGGCAATCCACCCCTCGATGAAGGCCGTCGTAGCTTCCTCAACCGCGGCCAGATCCCCCGCAACGAAGACGTTCTCCACGGANGTCTCCATGTACGGAGTCTTCAAAGGAACCAAACCACCGAGCTCCGGAACATACCTCGTAGCAGCACCGAACTGCCTCACCAAATCCACGTTAGGTGTTAAGCCAACAGCCAGCAACACAGTATCCACCCTGACAGACCTCTCAGTACCCCCCACGACGTTCCAGTTCTCGTCAACACGCGCTATGACGGCCTCCTCAACTCTCTGAGTGCCGTTAACACCTAGTATGGTGTGACTCGTCAGTATGGGCACCCCATACCTCCTTATCTTAGCCGCGTGAACGAACCAACCACCAATCCTCGGCAAAGCCTCAACAACCGCCTTGACCTCGGCACCCGCCTGAAGCAGCTGATACGATATTATCAACCCCACATTACCTGAACCAACCACCAAGACCTCATTACCCGGCCTAACACCCCAGACATTCATTAAGGTCTGCGCCCCACCAGCCCCCATAACACCCGGTAAGTCGTTGTTCTCGAAAACTAGGTGGTTCTCGTAAGCGCCGGCCGCGATAACCACGTACTTAGGCCTTATCAAGTACTTCACATCATTACTTACGGCCAGAACACCCTCCTTAAAAACACCTACCACGGTAGTACCGCTCAATACCCTCAGATTAGAGCACCTACTCAGCTTGCTAGCGTATTCCTCAGCTATCTCAAAACCCCTCCTACCAGCGAATAACTCCTTAGAACCGAAGAAAATATGTGTCTGCTTTATTAACTGACCCCCAAGCCTCACCTGATCATCCACGAGCACCACCCCAAGACCCGTATTACATAACACCTCAGCAGCAGCCATCCCGGCAGGACCCCCACCAACAATCAACACGTCAGTAACCACCTCCTCACCAACCAACCTCCTCTCATACCTACTGACNTCNGGAAGACCCTCAATCCTCTCAACCCTCATACCATCCTCAGCAGGCGTAACACACGAGCGCGTCGGAACCCCGTCAACCCTAACAATACATGAACCACACTTACCGACCATGCAGAAAACAGCTCTAGGCCTCCTCAAAACAGGCGACAACCTGAAGACATCCACCCCAGCAGCGTAGATCGCGGCAGCAAGAGACTCACCCTCGAAAGCCCTTATAGGCTCGCCCTCAAAAAATATGGTTATCTCCCTACCACGCCTAAACTCAAGTATTGGGTGTGCGTATATCCTCCTATCCCCCAAACACATCAGCCAATAAGGTAATCATCACGAGAAAATAAAAAATATTTTTAATATCCATCAAAGAAGATGTGGTGAGGTGTCACAGGATTGAGGGAGGCGAGAATACCCGACCTAGCACGTTTCTTCAAGCCTAGGTCCGTGGCCGTCGTAGGCGCGTCAATAACTGACGGCACGGTAGGCAAGGCAATAATGGTTAACCTAGTGAGGGAGTTTAAGGGCGTGATATACCCGGTCAACCCCAAGTACGAGGAGATCCTCGGCNTAAGAACCTACAAATCATGTAGGGAACTCCCGGAAGCACCGGACCTAGCAGTCATCGCCGTGCCGGCCAAGGCAGTACCTCAAGTAATCGAGGAGTGCGGGGGTAGAGGGACTAAAGCAGCTATAGTGATAAGCGCCGGCTTCAAGGAGGTAGGGCCTGAAGGCGAGAAACTAGAGGAGATGCTGGTTGATGCTGCCAGGAAACACGGGGTTAGGGTAATAGGGCCTAACTGCCTGGGGGTCTACGACGCCCACTCAAGACTCAACACAATATTCAACCCACCCGACAGGCAGAAAACACCACCACCAGGAAACGTAGCGTTCCTCTCCCAATCAGGCGCGTTAGGCGCCGCCATCCTAGACTGGCTGGCGGAATACAACATAGGGATGAGCAAGTTCGTGAGCTACGGGAACGCCGCTGACGTGAAGGAATGGGAACTCATAGAATACCTGGTCGAAGACCCTGAAACAAAGGTCATAATGATGTATATTGAGGGCGTTGAGGACGGCAGGAGCCTCCTAAGAGCCGTGAGGAAAGCCACGCTGGCCGGGAAGCCAGTCATAGTTTTGAAGGCCGGCAAATCCGAGAGGGGTATCAGAGCGGTATCCTCGCATACAGGATCCCTCGCAGGCTCCTACAAAGTCTACGAAGCCGGGCTAACACAGAACGGCGCGCTAGTAGTTAACGAGCTAGACGAGTTCATACTAGCCACCAAAGCACTCAGCTGGCTACCACCCCCGCAAGGCGATAGAGTAGCTATAGTGACGAACGGCGGGGGCGCCGGAGTCCTGACGACAGACGCCGTAGAACTCCTCGGCCTTCAGCTCGCTGAACTATCTGAGGAAACAAGAAATTATTTGAGGAGTAAGCTACCCCCAGCAGCCTCACTAAACAACCCCGTAGACATACTTGGTGATGCACCGCCGGAAAGATATGAGGTAGCTACGGAGGCGGTGATGAGGGACAAGAACGTCGACATAATAATAGTTATAGGGATAATGCAGTCACCGGCGTTTAAGCCTATGGACGTGCTCGCGAGCATGAAGAGGCTGCTGAGTGAGTATAGGAAGCCGATGATCTTCGTAGCTCCCGGCGGGGAATACACCGTGAGCAACTTGAAGAAGATAGAGTCTGAAGCTAAGATACCCACATTTAAGTCTCCTGAAGAAGCNGCCAAGGCATGCTACTTCCTCACGAGCTGGTACAAGAGCTATAAGACCCTAAAAACCCTGTCCGAGAGTAACCCAGGATAGCCTAGTGAAGGTATTCATCAAATGATTATTCAAGGAGACCTACACATCCACTCCTACGTGAGTGACGGGGAAGCAACCCCGGAAGAAATCGTTAAGTACTCTATCAAGAAAGGCCTCAACGTCATCTCGATAACAGATCACAACACTTTTTTAGGATCTTTACTAGCGATACGTAAAGCCAAGGATACTAAGAAGCTGCTCGTCATACCGGGAGCTGAGGTAAGGACTTTCTGGGGTGACGTGTTAGTCCTATGCCAGACACCCATTAGGATCGCGGCAAACCCCGTGAAGCTTTGGGAGGAAGCTAGAAAGAAACACTGCCTGCTAATACCCGCACACCCCTTCGATATCCTGAGGTTGGGCATAGGTGCTAAGTCTAGGTATGTCTCGTTATGGGATGCTTACGAGGTATTCAATTCCTCGTCAGACCCGCTAACAAACCTGATCTCATTCCTCTACTTAAGAGATTTAGGTAAGCCAATGCTCTCCAACTCAGACGCGCACACGCTGGAGGGGGTTGGGTCCTCAAGAAATATCTTCGAGGTAGGCGAGCTAAGCGTGGAGGGAGTGCTTGAAGCAATCCTTAAGAATTCCGTGAGGTTAGTGCCTACCTACTCCATCCCCTCAACGATAGCTAAATTAAGGTGGGGCACGAGAATCAGGCGTTTCTCGAAGAACCTGAGAGAACGTTACGAGCTCTATCTGAGGTTAGGAGGATTACCCCCTCATCCCTGAGCCTCAGCAATTCCCTCACAGCTCTCTCCTGACTCAACCAATTCCCACGTGCCTTACCGCTACCGATCAACCTCATCAACTCAATCCTCAACCATTGCGGAATCTCCGAAGGGTTCCTCAGCGCGTACGGCGTCCCCGGCAAGGGTATGAAGTAGTGGATGCGGATCTTCCCACCCTTACTGATTACCTTCCTCATATGCTCGATCGTTAACCGCTTATCCTCTAAGGTCTCGTCAGGCAACCCAATAATGTAGTCAACCTCAGCCGTCAAGCCAGCGCTGCCGAGCGCTTCCAAGGCGTTCAAGACGTCTTCTGATGAGTGACCCCTCCTAATTCTCTTCAGTAACTCGTCAGAACCTGATTGAGCCCCTATATTGACCCTCTCGTTATCGACGTGGGTCTTCAAGAACCTAGCCACCTCATAATCTATTCTCTCAGGCCTAATCTCCGACGGGAAGGTACCGAAGTACACCCTCCCACCTAAGCGTCTTAAATTATTTAACTCAGTCAAGAGCTCGACGAAGCCCCGGCCCGTCCCGGGATCCCCGTAAGAGAGGGCGTCAGGGGTTATGAACCTCAGGTCCTTAATCCCCCTGCCCAGTAAGTACCTACACCAGAACACCACGTTCTCCACGCTCCTATGCCTAATCCTAGCAGTATGTATGTAGCTGACTTGACAGAAGCTGCATGAGTGGAGGCAACCCCTAGTTATCTCCACGGGATTGAATAAGCCGAGTCTCGGTGAGAATGGCGGGTACTTATCTAACTCACCAGTAAACCCCCTGCCCCTAAACACGAACTTACCGGAGTCAAGGTAGAAAACCCCGGTAACGCTTGAGGGATCCCTCTCACCAAACCCTAACTCAATTACCTGCGGGAGCACGTCCTCTACCTCACCTAGGAAAGCATACTTAAAGCCTAGTGAGACCACCGTGCCGAAAGGATCCCCAGTCGCGTGAGGACCTCCCGCAATACTCACGACGCCTAAGTCACGCAGTTTCTTATTGATTTCAGTGATTCTCCTATGTTTCGTTAAGAGATCCGTAGTAAGTAGTGTTTGTATGTACGCGATCCTCGAGTACTTGACCCTAAGATCGTTGATCGTGCTCAGCAAGTTATCTAGTGAGACTAGGTAGAAGACCACGTCCTTGAGTAGCCCGTGCTCCTCAGCAGCACCTAGTAATACGTGCACACTATACCTAACGTCTCTCCAATACCCTACTACTACTGCTTTCCCCCTCATTTCCAAGAACCTGTCATACCGCTGCGTGATCTCCGCGGAATCCTAGCGTCCAGCACCATTATTTAGTTATTTAGATCTTTTAAGTATTAGAGTAAGGTTGAGTTAATTGCGTGTTGAGGAACTGAGACTCCCTGACGACGTCATAGAAGCTTTGAAGAAGAGAGGGATAACCACGCTCACACCCCCTCAAGCAGAGGCTGTTAGGAAGGGCTTGCTTGAGGGACGTTCCTTAGTAGTGGTAGCTCCCACAGCTAGCGGCAAGACACTCATCGGGGAGCTAGCTCTGATTAACACGTGGCTTAACGGGGGTAAGGGGGTTTACGTATCGCCCCTGAAAGCGCTGGCGGAGGAGAAGCACGAGGAGTTCAGGTTTTGGAGTAGCTTAGGGGTTAAGGTAGGCATAACCACGGGCGATTACGACAACCCGGGCGAGGAACTCAGGAAGTATGACTGGATAGTAGCTACCTACGAGAGGATGGACTCCATCTTCAGGCTTAAGCCTTCCTGGCTCAGCGAGGTGAGGACCGTAGTTATAGACGAGCTACACATGGTTGGTGACGAGGACAGAGGACCCATAGTTGAGTTACTGGCTGTCAGATCACTCCTCGACAACCTACAGATCGTTGGGCTCTCAGCGACGGTGGGGGAACCCCAAATACTCAGTGAGTGGCTGGGGTCAGAGCTAGTCGTTAGTGATTGGCGCCCGGTAAAGCTAATCGAGGGCTTCTACCTATCCAGGAAAAACCTCATAGTCTTCTCCGACGGACGCTTAGAGGAAGTGCCGAGGAAGCAGACCCTACCGCAACATTGCTACATGAAGGCCGTAAACGAGAATTACCAGCTACTAATCTTCGTGCAGGCTAGGAAGAAAGCCGAGGAGCTCTCGTCGAAGCTAGCTTCATTAAACCTAGAAGAGATACCTGAGACCAAAGACTTAGTCAGGGAGCTGGAGTCTTCTGAAGCGCCTAGAACGGAGGTTGAGTCCCTGTCTAAGATGGTTTTGAGGGGGCTCGCGTACCATCACGCGGGGCTCTCCCTAGCCTCCAGGAAAATAATAGAGAAAGGGTTTAGGAACAGGATACTCAGGGCAGTCGTAGCCACACCCACCCTAGCGGCAGGCATAAACCTCCCCGCCAGGAGGGTGGTGGTCTACACTAGGAGATTCGAGGGCTTCCTAAAACCTATTACGGTAGCGGAATTCAAGCAGATGGCTGGTAGGGCCGGCAGACCCCAGTACGACCCCTACGGGGAAGCAATAGTTGCTGACGTGTCCTCGGAGGAGGAGGGGTGGGCCTACGTGTTAGGCAGGCCGGAACCCGTCAAGTCCGCGCTACTGCAGGATAGAGCAGTGAGGATCAGTACCCTAGCCTTAATAGCTTCAGGAGATGCGAGAACACCTGAAGACCTCGTCAACATCTTCGAGAAGACCCTGGCATGCTTTATGAGGGGTAGGAAACTCAGTATTAACATGGTTAGGTACGGGCTGAGGTTACTGAGAGATGAGGGAATGATCGAGGAGAGCGGTTCCTTACTAAGAGCTACTAAGCTAGGGGCTACCGTGTCGAGGATGTACATAGACCCGCTCACAGCAGTCATAATACTCAATGATCTAAGGAAGATCATAACCGCCAAACCCCTCTACTACCTAACACTAATAGCTCTAACCCCCGACTTCGGCAGAGTCAGGGTAACGAATTACCGAGTATACTCAACTGAAGCACGCTCCTCACTCACCATGGGCTTAATCCCCGAACCCCCTGAGGACGTGGAGGAGATAGGGTACTATGATTGGCTACGCGCCTACAAGATAGGCAAGATACTCAACGAGTGGATCGAGGAAGTCCCTGAAGACGAGATACTGAGTAGGCACGGCATCGGGTCCGGGGACTTGAGGGTCTTGGTAGAGACTGGTGAGTGGCTAACCTACGCAGCATCCAAGGTATGCGACGTGGCCGGCTTAAAAGAGCATTCTAGGAGACTTGAGGTATTGAGCGCTAGGGTTAGTCACGGGATTAAGGAAGAATTACTTGACTTAGTTCGTGTTAGGGGTATTGGGAGAGTGAGAGCTCGAGTTCTCTACGATCACGGAATTAAGACAGTTGAGGAACTCGCTTCCACAGACCCCTCTAAGATAGCTAACCTCAAGAGCTTCGGACCTAAGATAGCTAACAACATAGTTGAGGAAGCTAGGAAACTCGTTGAATTCACGAAGAGAGTGTAGAGAACAGCTTTACCACGTCTACCTCAGCCACGGTGGTAGGGATGAACACACCTAAGCTAACCAATACCTCAGGACTCACCTCCCCAACAACCCCTACCAACTCACCGTTAACCAAGATCTCNGCAGCCCTACCATCTATCAGTAACCTCCTCGACGTCTTCCTCAACTCGTAGCTAACCCCGATAGTCTTCATCAACGACTTTAATACTACTAACCCGTCAGTCAAGGTATAGCCATCACCGGCAAGCCCATAAGCAAGTTTCTTCGTATANNTCGGNCGCNTNCTCTCGTCAAGCTTAACAACATCACCTANCTCGAATATCTCTAACCTCCTCCTCTTAGAGCTATTAGTCTTCACGGAGGTGAGTATTGTGGGTAGTAGGGAATTCCTCACAGCCGAGTAAGTCTTCATCTTAGGGTTCCTAACCCTCACGAACTCCTCCTCACTAATTAAGGTGAGTACGTCAGGGTCCGTTAACATGAAGTTCAGCACTTCCTGCAAGCCCAGGCCCAACATAACTTCCCTCAAGTATTCTGAAAACCTCTCCAACGGGTTTATCCTGCCAAAATGCGGTGGGTTAGAGATCTCGCCGCCGAGCTCGTTATACCCGTAAGATATAGCTAGATCCTCTATGACGTCAACATACGAGAGCACGTCCACCCTATAGGGAGGAACCTTAACCACCACGCGATCCTCACTCAAGTCCTGAACCTCGTAACCCATAGACTCAAGTAGTCGCGGACCCTTAACCTGGATAGGGTCAATACCTAGTAATGAGGTCACGTACTCCCTCCTAACCTCCACCACGCCCCCCTCCAACACCGGGCTGTATGGGAAGAGTGAAGCCCCCTTAATACTGACCCTCCTAATCACAGGATTCCTCGACCTCTCACTAACGGATGTGGTCACGACGTTCAGTATCTTCATCATGAGATAAGGCTCAGTCCCAGTCACGTCTATGACTACCCTGCGCGTCCCCTCAGTGACTTTATTGTCTTCCGCATTAAGTACTGGAGGGAATGAAAGCACCTGCCCCTCAGAATCTACTAAGAGTGGGTAGTGGCGGTGACGTACTAGGTGAGCGTACTTAAGCCCCTTCTCAGTCATACGTAATATCTCGTCTAAGCTCATGACGCTATCGTAGCCTAACGGCCTGTAACTAGCGTTCTCTACCTCAACATACCTTATGGGCGGCTTCACCTTATCTAGGTCGTAGAGACCTATCGAGACAAGCTCCCTATCACCACAGTATGTGGCGTGAAGCTTCTCCTGCAACTGAAATATCTGCCTGACAGCTTCCTCATCCAGCTCCAGATTCTCCACTATAGCTAAGAAAGCGTNCGGCCTATATTCAGGTGCCTCACTAACGTCCAAGTAGGTTGAGGAATCCTCGACAACGTACTTAATAGGCTTCCTAGAACCTTTGTATACACCTACTGACCTGCCGAGACCCTCAGCGGAGAACATGTCAGGCCTGTCGTGGCTAGCCTCATAAACTATTGTATCACCCCTCACCTCCTCTAAATCGCTCTTCAGGATCTCCAGCATCCTCGTTAATTCTTCTAGGGAAAGCGGCGTCTCCGCTATCCTCTCAACATCCCATAACTTTACCTCAACCTTAGGCATGCTTCAGAATCACCCCAGGTATTTTCGTCGATTCTATGAGGTCTAGATCACACGAGTAAAGATTTCTTATGTCATCAAACCCCAGAACTATCATGGCAAGCCTGTCTATCCCTATCCCCCAAGCAGCTACCTTATAGTCTGTGGGTAAGGCCACGCTAGCTAGTACTTCAGGCCTGAACATCCCTCCCGGGAAGACCTCGATCCACCCCAGCCTAGGGTGCTTCACGAATCCCTCAACACTCGGCTCCGTGAAGGGGAAGTAAGCCGGCTTGAACCTAACCTCCTCCATCCCCAAACGCTTAGCGAGTTCCTTGAAGAAACCCAGTAATTCCCTGAAGGTCACTCTCCTACCCACTATGATGCCCTCCAGCTGGTGGAACTCCATCAGGTGCGTAGGGTCAGGCGTGTCAGGCCTGAAAACCCTGTCGAAGGAGAACACCCTGTACTCCCCCGCACCACGCTCGTATATGGTCCTCAAAGATACTGGTGTCGTGTGAGTTCTGAGGACAGTCATCCGGGCAACGTCCTCCCTCCAACCATACCTCCAGACCTCCACATGGACTTTCTTAGTCCTCTCAAGCACGTCAACCTCCTTAACTTCTGCTTGAGCGTTATCAACGTAGTAAACATCTGTTTCTTTTCTTGATGGATGGTACTGAGGAACGAATAAAGCGTCGAAATTCCAGAGGCAGCTCTCCACGTAAGGACCCCTAACCTCCTCAAACCCCATCTCAACCAGTATCTCCTTAACGTACTTCATGAACAGCGTGTAGGGATGTCTCAACCTAAGCGTGCGTGTAGGTACCTCGACCCCCACATCAAACTCCTTGAATATCGCTTTCTTCCACGCCCCGGTGACGAGGGCTTCGGAAGTTAAGTTAGTTATTAGAACGCCCTCAACAACCCTCCCCTCACTCAATAACTTGAGTAGGTCTTGAGTTGGGTAGACCTTAATGATCTTGACGTCATCTACGTCTACAAACCCCCTGCGTTTCAGGTCAGTAACCCAGTCCGGTAAGTTATCGTAGGGTACTGGCCTCACGTGATTCCTCAATATCTCCTTAACCCTACCCACCTCACTTAAGAAATCGCTCAACGCTCCCCCAACTAGAAGCACTAAACCACCCTCAAGCCTAACCAGCCCATACCTCCTTAAACGACCTAGGGAAGCCCTCAACTCATCCTCGTCTAAGCCCGCGGAAGCTAATTCTTCCAGACGCGCTCTCCCGCTACCGGACATCAAGTACCTCAACACCCTCTCTTCAGGGAGTCCTAACTCAAGATACTTAAGCCCTAACCCACTCGTCTTAACCAAGTACCTCAAACCCCTCTCCAGCCTTATCAGCCGCTTACTCTCCAACTCCGCAAGATCCCTCATCAAATCCGATTCCTTAAATCCTAGAGAGTTACTGACTTCGCTGACGTCAACACCCTCACGAACCTCACCCAAGTACTTAACGATCCTGAACTGCCTCGGAGGCAATACCAAGCTCTCAAGCACTCTCAACACCGCTACATGTGTATTTAAGGAAAACTAATAAAATTATTAAGTTGGGTGCACGTACGTTTTAGGAGGGAAGAGTGTGTCCTTCATCGAAGCATACCCTAAAAAAGATGAGGGAGTGCTTGTCTGGTTTCCTGTGGCCATAGCGGAATTCCGCGAGTGCAATCCCCGCAGTGATAGGCTAGTCTTCGAGTGTTACTTAAGCAGCGTTCTTCGAAAACCCGTTAATCAGGTTCCTCACGATAAGGAAGTTGAGTAAGAACACGAAAGTCTTAACATACCCGAGCGTCGATGCGGTGAAGCTAGCTCACACCACATGCAGCGAGTACGAGTTATTTAAAGACGTTGAAGCAGCTGAGGAAATATTAAGCAACGAGGAGAAAGCCAGGAAATTCTTCGGTGACTTAATATCCGGTGAAGCACCTCAACAAAGAACTAGGAGGTGGTGGAACCTAGAGTTATTTAGACCTCCAAGAATAGACATGCGCGAAATACTCCTCAAGAGTAATATAGCCATAGTCAAGGAAATCCTCAAGAACCTATGTCTAGATAAGCGTGTGAAGCCTTCTTACTGGGTCCCCGGATACCTCTTAATGAGGGTGAGCCGGAAGTCCGGTCAGGTCTCGATAATAGAGAGGGATAGGGAGGAAATCTCTAAGATATACTCGAGACTCTTCATGCACGAGAAGCTCGCGAAAATCTTTGAAGGTTTATGAGAAAGGTCATTAAGTCTTCCTAAGCTCGTAGAGTAGGTGGCGCGCCTCAGGCATTATTAGTTTTCTTAAAGCTAGCTCGACAGCGTCCGGCGATCCGGGCAGCACGAATAGTAGGGCGGTCCCCGACACACACGCGAAGCTTCTTGAAGCTATCGCCGCGGACCCGTACTCAGTGAACGTTAAGTACCTGAAGAGCTCGCCGAAGCCTGGCATGTCCTTACCGCAGTAACTCTTAAGGGTATCTACCGTGATGTCCCTAGGACTTATTCCGGTACCCCCGGTCACCACTATGACGTTACAGGAACCCAGCAAATCCTCGAAAGCCTTCCTGATCTCCCCTTCCTTGTTGGGGACCACGCGCCTACCCTTCAGAGCCGCTCGGTAATCCTCACACACCCTCTCCACGATAGGCGTGATCTCATCCCTCTTAACCCCCCTTAGGATGGAGTCGCTAGTTATGATTAACCCGAGATTGATTTCCAAGCCCTCAGCTTCTCTCCTATGCTCCTCGACCGGCAAGACATCAACCCCTAATCTTACCGCTCTTCACAGCCTCCAAATACCTCTCAACTATGTCATACCCATACTTCGACTCAAACCTTCTCCTACCTTCCTGAGTCATTCTTAAGGGGGTCCACCTAGGGTCGAGAACCACGTCAACACGCACGTCCCTCACGCCCTCAATGATTGTCAGCTTCTTATATATCTCGAAGAGTATGTAGGTGCTGGCGGGGCATCCGGGGGCCGTGAACGTCATTTTTATTAAGACATCACCACCCTCATTAACGGAGACGTCGTAAATCAATCCCAGATTCCACACGTCAATACCTAGTTCAGGATCCTCCACGGTCTTCAAAACTTCTATGACTTTACTCTTAAGGGTTTCCGACATTTCTAAGCCCTCTACGTTAATATCGCATCATCTTTATTAAGGATTTGAGGAACCCTTACTCCAGTCTTTAACTAGCTGAGATAGGCTCTTAACGCTCAACCCGAAACTCACGGCCGCCGCTAGGAATAGCGGGTACTCACCTAACACTACGAACACCCTAGTTAACACGCTGAGTAAGGCCGCCATACCCTTACTAACCCCGACCAAGCTCAGAACACCTGTCTGCGTCAACTCGTAAATCCCTACATTACCTGGCGTGACTATGGGGAGGAGCCAGATTATTATGTAGATAGAGTCGAAACCTATGATGAGTTGCCATAGACTCGGCTTAAGCCCTACGAGGAGGGCTAGCACGTAGCCGTGAGCGACGTTAGACACCCTCTCCAGCACCGAGATCAGGGTCGCTGCCACCACGTAATCATAGCGCTTAGTTAAGCTGGTGAAGTCCCCTACGTACTCCTCATGAAATCTTACGCTGGACTCCCTACCGAGCCTACGATAGAGCTTATTTACCAGAGACTCAAGAGCCTTACTCCTAGGCATTAAGAAAAGAAGCGAGTTAATCAGGGTTAAAGCAGCGGCAGGCAGTATCAAGACTAGAGCGCGTGAAGCAGGCATATGCAGCCCTACCACAGACAATAGTAGGAAAGCCAGCATGGTTAAGGTGGTTATCAGCCTATGCGATGCTATACCTAGTAAGGTCTTGCTAGCGCCCACGAAGGAATTCCTGGTCAACAACGCGAATTTAACGATCTCAGTAACCCCTCCCACCGGAACGATTAATTCCGTGAACACAGACACGTAAGTCACCTTAATAACGTCAAGCAACTTAACCCTCTCCACAGCCCTCAACAAAATGAAGAACGTTAGGGCGTGGAGAGTGACTGAAGAAATTCTCGTGAGTAGAGCTAAAGAGACGTAGCCAAAACTCTCACCCCTCGTGAGGAGAGCGAGGACGTCGCTGATGTCGTTAGTGTATATGAACACGAACAACAAAATATAAGAGGCGATAGCTAGCAACAACATTATCGTCAGCGTCCTACTTAATCCCATCTTCACAGCCCTTACTATGAAAGTCTTTAAACGCATGAGAATATAAGTCTGAGGTCTCTGTTGTTTAGACAATTGACTGATACAGACTTAAACAATAAAAGAAGGACCCAATAATTATTCTCTCAGGTGAGTGGGTGGTGCCGGCCTTAAGAGAGTGGAGGAGCTACACACCGTCTACGATAGACGAGGAAACTAAGTTACCTATGCCTAGCCGAGACGAGGACGAGATAACCATGTCTTACGAAACCTTAAGCAAGTTGAATTTAGTGAGTGATGGGACATACGTCTTCGTATGCGATTCCTGCGAGGACGTTGACTTCCACGTAGTTCTCGATTTACTGGACGTTGAGGGCGCGTCGGTAGTGGCGTTCAAGTCTATTGGTGAGGGGCTTTACTACGGCTTGAAGAACGTTCCGTCAGTCCTCACGGTAGTAAGTAGTAAGCCTCCCGCAGGCGCGGTGAGCATGGTCCTCAATAGTAAGGGTAGGGTTCAGATAACTAAGTATGAGTTAAGGAAGGAATTCCTCGGTTTCCTGAAGTCAAGCATAGTTGATGAGAGAGCGTTGAACGAGCTTATAACGGAGGCCTCAGCAACCACGACCGCTAAGGTGCTTTCTAGGCTGGCTAAGCGTAAGGATGTGAGGAACGGNCATGTGAGCGTGGTGAACGGCTTTATTCGAAACCCGAGACTTTTGGAGAGGGTTTTTTCCTCTCTTAAGCTTAAGAAAGCTGACTCCTCAATAGCTGACGAGCTTAGGAAGCAAGGCTACGACATAAACCTAGGTACCGCGATGGCTTTAACCAAGATCGCCGGGAGATGTTCCGCGAACGAGAAAATCGTTTTCGTGGGCGGCACGGTCTCCGAGGGCGTGATAATACTCCACATGAAGTGTGGTGACTGAGTTGAGGAGAGTCTACGTAGCCGGGGTAGGGATGGTTAACGTAGGAAAGCACGTTGATAAATCGCTGAGGGATTTAGCCGGTCAAGCAGCCCTCAAGGCTATGGAGGAGGCCGGGAACGAGGTGCCTGAAGCGCTCGTGGTAGGTAATATGCTGAGTTCTTTGGTGGAGCAAGAGAATCTCGCATCACTCATAGGGGATCACATAGGTCTTAGAGGCGCTTGCGGGCTTAAGGTCGAGGGCGCTTGCGGGTCAGGGGGCTTGGCCATAATGACCGGGTATTCGTTAGTTGCTTCAGGACTCTTCAATAAGGTGCTCGTGGTAGGCGTGGAGAAGCTTTTCGAGAGGCCCTCGGTTGACGTGATTAGGGGGCTGGCTTACGCGGCCGACGCAGACTACGAGTTAATTTACGGGGTTACCTTCTCCGGGTTAAACGCTCTCTTAATGCGCTACTACATGAGTAAGTACGGAGTTAGGTATGAGGAGCTAGCTTACTGGTCGGTCCTAATGCATAAGAACGGCTCCAGAAACCCCTACGCTCAGTTAAGGAATGAGATAACGCTAGACGACGTCGTGAAGTCTCCCATAATAGCGGACCCGATAAGACTCTACGACTCATGCCCGCTAAGCGATGGCGCGGCAGCAGTATTCCTAGTCAGCGAAGAAGTTAAGAAACTCACGGACACCCCCGTCAGAGTGGTCGGTGTGAGCAACTCCATAGATAGCACGGACCTATCCTCAAGACTAGAACTCGACTACCTACTAGCTTCCAGCACATCCGCGAAGAACTCCTTAAAAATGGCTAAGACAGACTTGAGAGAGATTGGTGTTGCCGAGATACATGACGCCTACACGATCACGGCGGCCTTGAGCATAGAGTCGATAGGGTTTGCCGAGAGGGGTAAGGCACCTAAAGCTTGGAGTGAGGGGCGTTTTAGCCCGGGTGATAAGCCCTCCATAAACCTCTCCGGAGGTCTGAAGTCGAGAGGGCATCCGGTAGGTGCTACAGGGGTTTACCAAGTAGCTGAGGTAGTAATGCAGTTGAGNGGGGATTTCCCAGGGGTTTCGGTGCCGGCTGAGGTAGGCTTAACCCAGAATATAGGGGGTGCGGGATCTAACGTCACCACGATAGTGTTGAGGAGGTGACATGCCTTGACGACCCTCCAGAGAGTGTGGAGATTAAAGAACACGCTACTCAACCTACTCGCGAGCAGGTGTTCAGTGTGTGGTCACGTCACGTACCCCCCGAAAATGAGGTGCCCTGTTTGCGGTTCCGGGGAATTAAAGAAGGAGAGCCTGCCTCGCGAGGGTGAGGTACTGAGTTACACGATTATTCGAGTACCCGCGAAGGGGTTCGAAGACTTCACACCAATGATAATAGCTCTCATCAAGCTCGGCGACGCCAAAGTCTTGACCGAGGTCGTTGACGTGAAGCCTGAGGAAGTAAGCATCGGTATGCGGGTCGTTGCCACAGTTAGGAGAACAGCGCAGACAATCGACGGTGGAGTACCTTACGTGATTAAGTTCAAGCCGCTCAAGTCGTGACTCACCCGACTCCGGGTAACAAGGGTTTCAGTTATAAACCCGTGACGCTAGTTTTTATGTTGGTGGTTAAAACGAGTTCGTCCGAGTACGTGGATTTCTCGGATTTCCAGAAACTTGATTTAAGGGTTGGCTTGGTCGAGAGCGCTGAGAGGGTTCCGGGCTCTAAGAAGCTAATCAGGCTAATAGTTAACCTAGGTGATAAGGGGAGGAGGCAGTTAGTAGCAGGTCTTGCCGAATGGTACAAACCCGAAGATCTGGTAGGGAAGTATATAGTGGTAGTCTCTAACCTAAAACCTAAGAAGATGATGGGGTTTGAATCGCAAGGCATGTTATTAGCTGCAGGATGTGGTGAGGGGGAGGTACCGGTAATCTTAACGGTTGAAAAACCGGTGAGTCCAGGCACCAAGATTTGCTGAAGATTAAAACCCTATGTTTTAGTCTGAAGCACCGACCTTACCCAACTTCTCCGCAACAGCTGCTTGAGCTGCCGCTAACCTAGCCACGACTATCCTGAAGGGTGACGCGCTCACGTAGTCTAAGCCAGCCTTATGCAGGAACATTATGGATTCTGGGTCGCCGCCGTGCTCCCCACATATACCTACCTCAAGGTTTGGATTAGCTTTCTTACCCTCCCTAGTACCCAGCTCTACCAAAGCTCCGACACCGACGACGTCTATCGTCTGGAACGGGTTCTCAGGCAGTATCTCGTACTCCAGGTACTGAGGCATGAACTTATTCTCGACATCATCTCTGCTGAAGCTGAACGTGGCTTGAGTTAAGTCGTTCGTGCCGAAGCTGAAGAAGTCTACCTCCCTAGCTATCTCGCCGGCGGTTAAGCAAGCCCTGACTGTCTCGACCATAGTGCCTATCTTCACGTCACTTAAGTCAACGCCGTACTCTCTCTCCACGTCTTTTATCGCCGGTATTATAGCCTTCTGCTTCACGAACTTGACCTCGTTGACGTGCGCTACCTGAGGTATCATTATCTCTAAGACCGGTTTATAGCCTTCCTTCTTAAGTTCAGCGGCTGCCTCGAGCATAGCTCTCGATAAGTAGTAGTAGAACTCGGGGTACGTCACACCTACTCTGACGCCTCTGTGACCCATCATCGGGTTATGCTCCTTAAGTACAGACACTCTCTTATACAACGCCTCAAGTTTCTTCGATCTATCCTCAAGCTCCTTAAGAACGTTCGGGGTTAAGTCCTTAGCTATCTGAGAGTTAGCTAGCTCCAGATACGCTGTCTTAACCTCGTAGAGCTCCTTCAGCACCTCCTCCGGTGCGGGCAGGAACTCATGTAGTGGCGGGTCAATCAACCTTATCACTACTGGGAGTCCGTCCATTATCTTAAGCATTTCCTTGAAGTCCGGCTTAATCATCTCAACAAGTTTCTTCAGGTGTTCTTCTCTAGCCTCCCTAGTCTCGGAGAGTATCACGTTCCTGAGAGCTTCAAGCCTCTCCGGCTTCCTAAACATCCTCTCAATCCTCAGCAAGCCTATGCCCTCAGCACCGAACTTCCTAGCTATTAGCGCGTCTTCCGGCACGTCCGCGTTGGCTCTAACGCCTAACTTCCTGACGCTGTCAGCCCACTTAAGGAGCTTGTCTAGCTCAGGTATTATCTCGGGNTCAACGGTCGGTATCCTACCGATATACACGTTACCTGTGTTCCCGTCTATCGTTATCCAGTCACCCTCCCTCACTACCCTGCCGTTAACCTCGAATACCTTCCTCTCGTAGTCTATCCTAATAGCTTCAGCACCGACCACGGCCGGCTTACCGATCCCCCTAGCAACCACCGCAGCATGCGAGGTCATGCCACCCTTAGAGGTTAGTATCCCTACCGCCGCGTAGAACCCGTGTACGTCGTCAGGCTTTGTCTCAACCCTTACTAAAATGACTTTCTTACCCTCCCTCGCTTTAAGGACCGCTGTGTCAGGATCGAAAACCACCTCACCGCTGACGGCTCCCGGAGATGCCGGCAGACCCTTAGCCACTGGTTCCGCCTTAGCCTTAGGGTCTACTCTCGGGTAGAGCAGCTTCAGCACTATATCCGGTGAAACCCTCATTATGGCTTCCTCCTTACTTATTATGCCCTCCTCAGCCAACTCAACAGCTGTCTTAACCCTGGCTACAGGAGTCATCTTAGCTACCCTGTTCTGGAGGAAGTATAGCTTACCCCTCTCAATAGTGAACTCTATATCCATCACGTCCTTATTCAGTTTCTCAAGCAGCTTGCCGGCTCTTATCAACTCCTCATATATTTCCGGCATCCTCTCCCTAAGCTCCTCTAAGCTTAGAGGTGTCCTAATACCAGCTACCACGTCCTCTCCCTGGGCGTTAGGCAGGAACTCGCCGTAAGGCCTGTTCTCGCCGGTAGCAACATCTCTAGTGAAGTACACGCCAGTACCTGAGTCCCAACCCATATTACCGAAGACCATAGTCACTACGTTGACGGCGGTGCAGTCAGCTATGTCCGGGGTTATGTTGTTAGCCATCCTATAGAATATCGCTCGCGGATTCATCCAAGACCTGAAAACAGCCTTTATCGCCAATTCTAACTGCTTCCACGGATCCTGCGGGAACTCACCCCAATTCTTCCTGATGACTTCCTTATACTCCTCGACAACCTTCTTCAAGTACTCGACCGAGAGCTTCCACAGACCCGGCGCTACGTCCGCCGGCGGCTGGGCGTCAAGCCTTAAAGTATATTTAGGATATCTAGACCTGACGGCTTCTAACTCGCTCGCGTAGAGCTTCTCAGCCTGCTCCTTAAACTCCTCCTCATACTTATCGAAGACCTCATTAAATAACTCCTCATTAATCTCGAGAACTATCCTACCAAACATCGCTAGGAATCTCCTATACGCGTCGTAAGCAAACCACTCGTTCCCGGTTAGTCTCGCGAGACCCTTAACCACCTCATCATTTATCCCTAGGTTGAGGACCGTGTCCATCATGCCCGGCATTGAGACCGCGGCACCTGACCTAACGGATACCAGCAAGGGGTTCTCAGGAGAACCGAAGATCTTGCCAGTCTTCTCTTCCAGCTTCTTCATGTAGTCACGAACCTGTGTCATTAACTCCTCAGATACCTCCATACCCCCTTATTATGTCCCATATCTTCTTGATCAGCTGGTCCCTGACCTGCGGCGGCGGATTCCTCTCAAGTTCCTTAACTATCGCGTCAATCTCCTCACGTCTGCAGACATAGAACTCCCTGCACGCTTGAGTGGTTATTATGAAGCCTGGAGGCACTGGAAGACCTAACTGAGTCATCTGAGCTAGGGAAGCGCCTTTACCCCCCAACAATTTCTTGTCTTTCCAATCGGCTTCCTCAAAACTGTAGACGTACTTCACGCCCACATCACATCACTCTCGTGTAATAAGATTAAATAAGGCTTTTTAAATTGAATTCCCCCACGTTGTCCGGAACCCTCCCCAATCTGAGGGGCGGGCCCCTAACCTCATAGAGAGCTTAGAAGTGGTGGGGGGCGGGTCTACTGAGGGCGATATGAGCCCCGCGGGCTAACCTGGCTACCCCACCCCGCTACTCCGTCCCCCCATTCATTATTCAACATTACGAGGTTTTTAAGCATTAGATGATTTCTTGACGAGGGATCTGAGCAAACCCCACTCAGGACTTGTTTCAGGCCCTACACCATAGATTTTCGAAGCCATTACCTCCAAGTCTAGCTCTGTCGGTATTCCCAGCTTCTTAGACATGCTCCACGCCTCAGCTAGTGAGTTGGTGTGGGATATCATCTGAGCTAGCTTATTCACCTTCATGACGTCCTCACTCTTAAGAAGGAATGTGACGGGAGGTTAACGCGTTTATTTCTATGGTCCTGCTACCACCTCTTATAGCTTTACTCCCTACGTGACCCTTAAGCGCTAGGTAAGGCGCTCTACTAGCCTCCGTCTTAACACGATCTATCAAGCCCTCATAGAGTTCTGCGTGATGTGCCCAGAAACCTATAACACCTACGTAACCCCCCACTACCCACTCAACTCACTCACCTTCTTCAAGACTAGGTCTTGGGAAAGCTCCCCGTCGGCACCTAACGCGGTCACGCCGACGAGCCCTCCAACCCTCGCCGTAGCTGCCAGAGTTATTGAGTCTGCTAGGGGGGACCATAGATTATTTTCCCAGCCTTCAGCGAGGATATCGCCGCCAACATCTAAGTCAATCAAAACGTTCTCCCCACCTCCAACTAACTCATTAAAACACTCGTAGACTCCGCTAACGCCTCTCTCAAGAGTTACCGCAGGAACCTCATTTCTGAGCTTCTCAGCCACGTAAGCTGTGTGTGGCTTGAAAGAATACCTACCGCGTACAACGTAGGTATCTTCATTAACCCACACGCACTTACTGAACCTCGCGTTCCTGATATTAGCTACGGGCACAGGACCCGGGTATGGGTCAACAACCCATCTCTCCCATAAGACGCCTAAGGGAAGACACTCACGAACACCTACGAGTTCCTCAAGAACCTTGCAGAAAACGAAAGCTGATATTACGTCCCCTCCACCACCGGCACCCACAACCACTACTCTCTCAACTTCACGGAATCTAGTGAGATAATTACCCAACCACCATCCCTAAACTTGCTACGCACCTAAATTAAAATACTGATTACAGCCCTCAGTTCAGGAGCGCCGGCTCCGCCCTCTTAAAGTATTATCTTACCTTCCTCTATTATGTCGTCGCTCAACTCCTTATGCGGGAGTATCGTCACGTCCTCCGTTATGAAGACCTCGTCGTAGACCCTCACCTCATCACCTAACACCACGCCCGGAGATATGCGGACCCACCTACCTATGTGTGAGCCCGCACCGACTATAGCCCCCTTCAGGTAGCAAGCGGATTCAGTGACTACGTTGTCTAGGAGTAGTGAGTTGACAATTCTGGCGTTGTTCCCCACTATCGTCGCCTTCCCTATCAACGCATAGGGACCTATCACGGAGTTATCACCTATCTTAGCGTTCTCGTCTATGAAAACAGGCTTGATTATCTCAACGTTATCACCTATTTCTGACGTGGGTGATATGAAGCCTTCAGGCATTAAGTGCTTCAGAGCGCTTAAATTAGCTTTTAAGTAGTCTTTAGGAATCCCTATGTCGAGCCAGAGCCCCTCATGAATATACGCGCTTAGAAGACCGTCCTCCACCAGCTTAGGCAAGACGTCGACTGCTAGCTTAGAAGGCTTCTTCACCGGGAAATACCTCATTAACTCAGGACTGAATATGTAGAATCCCGCGTTGACTAGGTTGGAGGGAGGCTGTCCTTGAGGCTTCTCAACGAATTTAACGACCCTCCCGTCAGCACCTACTTGAGCGACGCCGTATCTAGAAGGGTTGTCAACACGTGTTAAGACTATTGAGGCGGTAGCACCTCTCTCCAAATGAAATTTAATGAAGGATTCTAGAGAAACGTCGCTGAAGACGTCCCCGTAAACAACTAGGAAGGGCTCGTTAATGCCGAACCTCTCCACTATGAGTGGTATAGGGCCCCCGTCACCTAAGGGGCTTACCTCCTCCACATACTCTATCTTAAGCCCATACTCCGACCCATCATCATATCTTTCCTTAATCATATTGCTCATATATCTTACGGAAATATACACTTTCTTAATACCTGCGTTCCTCAAGTTACTCAATATCCAGTCTAGTAAAGGCTTTCCTAGAATAGGGAGTAGAGCCTTAGGTCTCGTAAGCGTTAAAGGTCTTAACCTAGTAGCGTAACCACCGGCCAATATGATGGCCGTGTCTATACCCACTAACAACACCAATAAATTCTCGACAATCATAATAAAAGCTTAAATTATTGAACTAAAGCGCTTATCTCAGCCGACCCTGCATCCTCACCAATTCCTGAGGAGGTTTTAAAGCTATGAATGCAGCCCCGTAAACAACTACATCATCCCCAAACCTAGTTATGGTGAATTCAGGTACTCGGTTAATCACGTAGTCTTTGACGAANTCCTGGATTGCCTTAAGGAATTCAGGGTTGTTGAGGATTATTGAGCCGCCGAAGCTAATTACCTCAGGATCGTAAACATTGATTACTGACGCCACCCCCGCAGCGTTTATTCTAGCTAGCTCTCTGATTACGTAAGACGCGAACTCATCACCTTTCTTCCAGTACTCGAAGAGNTTCGCGGCTGGCACAGGTCCTTTCGCACTCACTTCATAAAGTTCTGAGGTGCCTCCCCACCTAACCCTAAGCTTCTCGATAAGCTTCCATAAGTTGTTTCCTGACGCCATGCCCTCCCAATGACCTAAGCCGCCGCAACCACACCTAATATCTGAGTCGTAGGAAACCACTATATGCCCTACCTCATGCGCGTTCCCGTCCTTACCTAGGAGTAGGTGACCGTCCACGATGACCCCAGCACCAATACCTGAACTCAGCGTCACGTAAACCACGTTCTTCTTACCGAGCCCGGCCCCCGACAAGTACTCAGCATACACGGCCGCCACACAATCGTTAACAACGTACGTCGGAGCCCTGAAGTACTCCTGCAGAGGCTTCCTCAAGTCAAAACTCCCTAACTTGATGTTAGGGGAGTTAACGACACGGCCCTCCCTAATATCTAAAGGTCCTATAGTCCCCACACCAACCGCCACCACCTCATGTTCGGGGAGTCCATCAACAAGGCCTCTGAAAGCCTTGATTATGGCGTTAGCTACGGCATCCTCCCCTCCCTCCTGAGGCGTGCTGAAAACAACTTTACTCACTAAACTCGCGTCAACTGAATTAAATAAAGCCTACTCGAGTCTTGGTAGCCCCGACGTCAGCCGCTACCACAACCCTCAAGCCCGTCACCAACTATAAATTTACGGGAAGTAATTTTAGAGTTTCCGCGAGTTTCCCCTAAGACTAGACATGGTAGTCGTGTATGTGCACGTGCTTCTCGTGGATGGTGATTGCCTCGCCGTACACCTCCTTAAGTATCTCTTCCCTCAACACGTCCTCCGGCTTGCCGAAGAACCACCTACCACCACCGAGCAGTAGAAGGTAATCCGTGTTTTGCAGTAGGAGTGTTGGGTCATGAGAACTCATTATAACGGTAGCTAGCCTACCCTTAAGCAACTTAAGTATCGTTGACGCGAGCGAGACCCTGCCCGCAGGATCTATCGAGGAGAAAGGCTCGTCCAAGACAAGTATTTTAGGGTCGTGGATTAAGGCTCGCGCTATTAAGACCCTCTGCCTCTCACCGCCTGAGAGCTTCCAGAAGCTCTTAGTCTTAACACTCTTATCGAGCTCCACCAAATCTAAGACCTCCTCGACTTTCCTCTTAACCTCACTACTAGAAAGTGTTCTAGGCCATCTCTTCCTGTAGAGGAGGTAAGAGGTCTCGATAAACTCCTCCACGCTGACGGGGTATGGGAAGTAAGAAGGTGTGAAAATCTGGGGCACGTACCCCACGTATTTACCGACGCGTTCAGGAGATCCCGTGACTTCCTCATCATACAGGAAAACACTGCCTTTCAGAGGCTTGAGAAGACCTATGAGGGTCTTAATAAGTGTGGTCTTCCCCGAACCATTCGCCCCTATGATTTGGGTCAACGTGTTCTCAGGGAATAACGCGTTTATCCCCTCAACGACAGGTCTCACGTAACCTACAGTTAAGTCAACTACTCTGAGCATTTCCTCCCCTATGCACACATTGATTTAAAATTTATAAATAAGTGTGCACATTGAGAATTGGTGTGGGAATTGACCTCAGCTAAGGCATGGTATGTGGGAGTATTCCTGATATTGGCTAACCTCCTAACCCCTCTAATCAGTTATTCAAGCAACTCTGCAGGGTTAACGGTCATAGCTACATTCCCTAACCTGGTTGACGACATTAACTTGATTAAGTGTGACTCAGATAAGGTCTACCCCCTACTCCCACCCTCAGTAGACCCTCATGACTACTCCCTAACGCCCGCGGACATTGAGTTACTGAATCAGGCGGACTTAATAGTCTCCACAGCACACACGCATTTCGAATCACGTATTAATGAGTTGAGGGATCGGGGAGACCTCAAAGCAGTAATTGTAGAGATACCTAAAATACCTGGAATCAGGTTGTTGCAGAACCCGAGTACTGGGTTGCCTAACCTGCACATGCCTATATACGACCCGGGCAACTACCTGATATTCTTGAGAAACCTCACGGACACGCTCAAGAGTCTCAACCCTGCTTGCGCGGGGGTTTACGAAGCTAAGTATGAGTTAGTGAGAGGAAACATCACAGAATTACTGAATAGTGTTAAGCGACTGAGTCTGAGGGGCGTCGGCGTGAAACCCGTTGTTCAATACGCTGTTACGTGGGTCGGCATAAACATAACTGACCTCCTAATACCNGAGGAAGACGTTAGCCCAACACCTAAAGACGTGAGTAAGGTAGAAGAGTTGGTTAGAGAAGGGCGTGTTGACGTGATAGTCGTTACTGATGAGGAAGACGCGTACGTCAACTACTTAAGGAGCCTCGGGACTCAGTACGGTGTGCCGGTATTGGTGGTTCCCTTACCTTTTACCGAGGGTTCCGTGATCAGTAAATTAGGGAAGATAGTTGAGCAACTCAATAATATTGAGGCGACGTCAAGCATTACTCAATCACCCGGGACGTATCACCCGGACAACACACCCCTGCTAGTCTCGCTAGGTTTCGCGCTCTCCCTACTCCTCGCTCTTTTAATCTATCGTGCCATACGCGTTAGGAGGGATTAGCTCTTGTTCAGGAAGTGGGGACGTGTAGGTATGCGTGAGTTAATACTACTTTACACTTTTCTGATACTCGCGTTGATCACGACAGGAATTCTTCTCGGACTGGAGTTGAGATGGCTCTTGACCTTCGCCTCCCTAGGACTCATATTCGGTTTCTTAAGTCCGGTCATGGCTGCTAGGAGGCTCTACTACCTCTCAGCTGCCGCACCACATTCAACCCTATTCTCCGTGGCTCTCTCGATAATGGTAACAGGTACTTCGTGGTCTAGCAACTACTACCTAGTAGCTGTGATCGTTTCAGTCTTGTTAATTCTCGGTGTTGGTTATATGGTGAGGTCGGGTCTGGATCCCGACGTAGCTACATCCGCGTTCGTTGCCGGCACCACCGCTTCNAGCGTCTTAATCCTCTACTACGTGTCCGTGAACTACAGGATGACATACTCTGTTAACGCGTTGATTCTAGGCGATCCGTTACTCATATCATATGACGAGTTAGTGGTGCTNTCACTCACACTAATCGTGACGGCCGCCTTAGTCATCACCACGTTCAGGGAGAACGTGTGCGCCGGGGTGGATATAGACCTACTCAAATTAAGTGGGGTTAAGTTAATTCTCTACGATTTAATGCCTTACTTCCTGCTAGGTTTTGCATCAGTGGTTTTATTAAGGCTTGTCGGCTACGTCATGTCGCACGTGATGATATTACTGCCTTCACTCATATCGATGAATCTTAGTAAGAGAGCTTGCGTGACTCTAGCACATAGTGTGGGGTTGAGCACTTCCTCAGCTTTAAGCGGACTCATACTATCTACCTATCTAAACATCTCTCCCTCAGGTAGTGTCGGCTTATTCCTAACCTTAATTTATTTAGCGACGTTTATTATGAGGAGATATAGTCTTGAGTAGGAAGGAAAGATTCGGGATATCAATACCCGCGGAACTCTCAAATAAGGTTAAGAACGTAGCTAGCAGGAGGGGCGTGACCAAGTCTAAGATTATTGAGGAGGTGTTGAGGAACTATATCACGGAGTCAACCCATGAGGAGAACCCGCATCATTGTTCAGGCGTTATTGTGGTGGTTAAGGGGGAGGCAAGCCCGAGTCTAGAGACCTTATACGAGGATTATAAGGAGNTCATCGTTGGGTACACACACCAACATTTGGAGGGGGTATGTGTTAATGTATTATTCGTTTCAGGAGCTTCTCAAGAGATTGAGGACCTGACGAGGAGTTTGAGTTCGTGCGGGTGTTTCACTAGGTTCATGCCACTACACGTAAGTGAGTTTAAGAAGGGTACGTGAGTTCTTGACGTTCACGCTCTAATAACCCATTTCCTCCTACTCCTGTCGAAGTACGCTATCGCTGACTCACTCATCTTCTTGAGTAGTGACACTTCCTGCTTATCTAATACCTTAGCTATCTCCGAGTCCCTGTCCGTGGTCAGAGACTCNACCTTGCTGACGAACTGGGTCCAGAACTCCTCATCTACCGCTACCCTCTGATCTCTGAGACTCAAGACTACCGCACCCTCCCTCTCCAGCCTGTCGAAGAATGCGTCTCTATTCCTTATCTTCTTAGCTATGTCTGCCTCATATATTATCTTCTGCTTCTTAAGTATCTCTATGGCGGTGACCCTNTCCCTAACCCTCTCCTGGACAGCCTCGGCAGGGACCTGCTGTACCGTGATCTTGGAAGGGAGTTCATCGAGTTTAGAACTTAGCTCNTCGAGGACCTCACGAACCTCAACCAACCTATCCCTAAGCTCTGTGAGGAGTGAGGAGTAAGTGTTTATGGTGTCCGTCGCGGACCTAAGCAACCTCTGAATACTGCTGAGTGCCTCATCCTGAACCACCTGTTTTTGTGAAACCTTGCTCAAGTAATCCTCAAGCACTTTCCTGACTAGAGCTTCCGTCGCAAGCCCCGGGTAAATCCTCTTAAGAGAATTAACGAGCTCCTCAGGTAGCTCGAGAACTACCTGAACCAACACATCACCCTCACTACAGATTAAGCTATGGGAGTTAATAACTTAGAGATATTACTAAACGCTTCTCCCCTCTAAAGCTGAGATTATCTCATCCCCCCTAATCACTACGGTGGAGAATTTCTCGGCTAGTCTCATGACCTCACCGTAGGTGGCTGCGTCGCCGTCGTTTAAGACCTCCGTGATTATTAGTGAGGGTCTTAAACCACCTAACTCAGCTAACGCTAAACTAAGTTCCGTATGCCCTCTCCTAACCCTAACACCCCTACCCAGTAGTATCGGGAGGTGTCCCGGCGCCACGAACTCGGAGTAGAATTTCCTCACAGCTAGTGCGGTCTTCCCCTCCTCAGTAATTAAGCGAGTCACCTCATCTAATTCCCTGACTGTCTTAGCTTTATCAGAGTCTCTAATCCCCGTCTTAACACTCACGTGATTCACCCATAAGCTGAAGTTCGGCGGGTCCCCGTAACCCAGCCTCTTACGCGTCAGCTCCCCGTAACCCAGCAACCGGAACGCCTCCTCCAAGTATTGGAGGCCTAGGACAGACCCTACCTCTCTGCTGGTGACGTAGCAGGTTAAGCCGCCGGCGAACTTCCTGGAAATGGTTATTGCGTGAGTGTCGACGGCGCCGGCAAAGAACACCATGTCCGCCTCACCCTCCCTGCTCTCAGAGTCGTATATGAAGACAGGCTTCCCAACCCTCAGCAACTCTAAAGCCTTCCTCAGCATCCCACATCACTAAAACATTGTGGTTGAGTAGTTTTAAAGGTTGTGCCTGGACTGTCTTGCTCCGGAGGTGACTCACTCAGTCCTTAGTTCTTAGCAGGTAGGTCATCAGTATGAGGGAACCTGCCTCAGCAGCTAAAGTGTAGGGTATTAAGTAGGTTGGGTTCAGCGTGTATATGGTTCCAGCAATCACGCCCCCGAACATCCACGCAACACCGTAAACAAGTCCGTAAGTGCCGTAAGCGAGTGCTCTCCTCTCAGGTTCTACCAGGTCTGGTATGGCGGCGCGCATGTTCGTCTCATATATTGACATGATAGCCCCCCAGACAGCGGCAACCAAGTATGTTGCGGTCTTGGTGTTGGTTAGGAGGAGTGGCGGTATTAGGGAAGCTAGTAATGGCGTCAGTATGAGTGATTTCAGACCTACCTTATCGTAGAGGTAGCCTACCGGGAAAGCTATCAGAGCGTCGACACCCATCGCCAGAGCGTACATTAAGGAGATTTCAGGGTCGCTGAGCAGGCCGTACTCCTTCACGTGGTAGGATATTAGCGACCAAGCCAGGTAGCCGACGGTCATGAGTGAGAGNGAAGCCGAGAAGATATTGAATTTCTTGCCTAGACCNCGACCCACCACGGTCTTCCTCAAGCTAACGCTCCTCACCTTAGGGTACGTGGTGTAGGCCGTGAGCAAGCACGCAAGAGATATCGCGGCTGGAACGGCTAGAATAGAGAAAGCTAGTCTGTAGTCCTCCCCCGACGTGCTTAAAACGAGAGTCACTAGGAGAGGCCCTGAAACAGCCCCTACCTGATCCATAACCTCATGTAGTCCGAAGCCCTTACCCCTACCTATCCCCTCAATAACCTCCGATAATATCACGTCCCTCGCAGGGGCTCTCAAACCCTTACCTAATCTCTCAACGATGAAGAGCGCTAGAGCTATTTCCCACCTACCTGCTAAGGCTAGTGCTGGGACAGCTAATAAGTTAATCAAGTAGCCAGCCACGGTCAAACCCCATAAGACCCTACTACTCCTTAGCCTGTCAGCTACGTACCCGCTGAAAAACCTCGTTAAATATCCTAAGAACTCCCCGATAGTCACGGCACCAGCNACTAACGCGGTCCCCTCAAGAATCTTCAAGTATGCTCCTGATACGCCCCTAGCACCCTCGTAAGTCATGTCAGCAAACAGCGAGACAAGACCTAATAAAATGAACGTCAGGAGCAACTTCTTAATTCGTCTTCCACCACCTCAACTACATACTTAAAGGACTCATTAATAAATTTCCTGAGTACCAATAATATCGGTGTTCGGAGGGTGGGTGAGGAACCTCTGCTAGACTTAGTTAACCTGTTATACGCCGTTAGTAAGGAAGAGAAAGAGAAGCACCCTAGGAGAGCAGACACGTACTGGGTCACGGATCTCGTGAGGTGTGTGCTTAAGAGAGAGTATGAGCTTAAGTATCCTGAGCTGGTTGAGAAAGAAATCTTCACGCCGGTCTTCATACTGGGAACCCTAGTTCACAGGGGTTTGCAGGAGCTGCTTAAGAGTATTATGGGTGAAGGAGTATCCACGGAGGTTGAAGGGAGTCGTGAGGTTGTCTTGCCTGACGGGAGGAAGGTGGTCGTCGAGGGTAGGGCGGACATAGTGGTTAAGATAGGTGACGAGATGATCGGGGTGGAGATAAAGACGGCTAGAAGCGATTATGAGCTGCCTAAACCCCAACACGTGGATCAAGCCAGAATATATAACTGGCTCTTCAACCTCAACCAAACAATACTAGTGTACATAACCCCGGAGAGAGTNACCCAATACCTCGTAAGTGATAAGGCCACCGAGGATGAGGTCATAAGCAGGATAACGTCTAGGAAGATCCCGAGGTACGACTGGGAGTGCAAGTATTGCAGCTATTCAGTCATGTGCCCCTACAAGGTGCCGAGCAAGTAAGCTACGGCATTTCCTCCTCAAGCAGTTGTTCATTTATTTTCAATCCCCACCACCTACTCCTCAACGACTACACCCTCATTCAAGGGTTTAGGAGCTCATGAGGGGCGTAAGCTAATGAGGCTAATCACCCTCCCTCAACAAGTACTCCAGCGGTACGTACACGTACCCGGTCCCGTAATTTAGCTCGTAGAAAAGCTCGTATAGGGCTCTCTCCAGAACCCAAGCCTTAAGAGAGTTGATGAATACTCCCTCGTCGTCGAGTCCCTGAATCTTCTGCAAGCTCGTGTTCCTCAGGTACTCTCTTAGCAGTGAGTTAAAGACCGTGTCCTGCCATTCGAGAGCCTCACTACTTGACTCGCGTTCCTTGACGAATTCGTGGAAGACTTCCGCTAGGCTCTTCTTCCTCGCCTCCGCGTAAGCGAACATCGTCACGTAGTGGAGGGATCTTAACAAGCATGCGAGATCTCTTGACGCCGTCTCCAAGACCGACCTCCTCTGCCCTGTCCTACCGGGTTCCCCCTCAAAGTCTATTAATATGAAGTTCTCGCCGTTGTAGAGTGTTTGAGCTAGGTGTAGGTCGCCGTGAGTCCTAATAAGCCTCAGACCACGTAGCTCTTTAAGACTTCTCTCCAGCTTGCTCAGCGAGTCCTCTATAACGTGCGTTACGTCAACCCTTAACTCGACCCCCAGCTTCTTCAAAGATTCTTGAGCCTTAGCTTCCTGATACCTCACGTCGCTTAACCAAGCATCAACCGCCTCGTCCGTTGCTTTCCTAGGCAAGCACCACTCCTCATCACATAAACTCATGGCTTCATGGAATAACGCGACCACCTTACCTAGCTCACGCGCCTTAACTTCTATATCGTCTCTCACACCCTCCCTAAAGTATCTGAGAGCGCTGAGGTAGAAAGGCATACCGCCATCCCCTACCGACTCCACGTATCTAGTCATCACCGCGACCACAACACCCCCTAGCAAAACCTCTAAAGCTAGTTTAGGTGAGTAAGGGAACCCTCTCCTAGACAGATACCTAAGGAATCTCGGCTCACTTAACTCCGGGGAGAACGTCCTGTAACCTTTTAAGACGTACCTCTCACCACCCACCTCAACAACCGATATCACGTTAGTCCAAGCGGTAGGCAAGGCCTTAACCACTACCTGACCCTCCGGGAATACATCGTATTTCCTGACCTCTAGCAACCCTCCACCACTAATCAAGTTCTTAACNTACTCAACCGTGTACTCGCCCTCTACGTACTCACCGTCCTTGATGGTCACAGGTGCGAAGACCTGCTGCGACCTAACCTTTATGAGAAATCCTTTCAGACCCTCCCCTAGGTTGAGGGTGATTACCTCATCTGGCGGAACCCCCTTAAGAGGGTACCACCTCCTACCAACAACCCACTCAACGGCCTCGTCCCCGCAACAAGCCATCCACACACCACCTAATTAAGTTATGTCGTGAAATATAATCTGGTGTTGGTGGTTAGGTGTGGCTGCACGCGAAGAGAATGAGAACACGTGTATTCTGGAGAGGAAGCCTATCTTCATATTCGTTATCCACTTCCACCAACCAGTAGGTCAGTTAGGTGAAGTTCTTGAAAGACTATTCGAAAACAGTTATAAGCCGTTAATGAACACGCTCATGAAGTACCGCGCGCCTGTAGCCCTACACTTCTCGGGTCCCCTACTCTTATACGCTAAAGAACACTACCCAGACTTCCTAGAACTCATCAGGAAATCCGGTGATTTAGGGTTTCCGGAATTCGTCGGNGGCGCTTACTCTGAAGCCATACTCCCGCTAATACCTATCGAGGACCGCGTTGAGCAAGTCAGGAAATACAACGAGCTTTTCAGGAAGTTAATCGGTGATTACCCCCTCAAGGGTTTCTGGCTGCCTGAGAGGTTCTGGGATCAAACAATACCTTCAGTGATCAGTAGGTTCGGGTACGAATACGTCTTCGTAGACGACCAACTACTCTACTCTAAGGGCATGAAGTGGGGTGATAGCAAGTATTTNTGGGTNACNGANGACTCGGGAAAGCCTCTCAAGCTATTCTTCATAGACACTGAGACTCANGTATAAGNTGCCTTGGTCGCCNATACCTGAGGTGGTGGAGTACATAACCAGGATCTCTGGGCTTGAGGGACGTCCCTACGTCTTGTGGGGTAGTGACGCGGAGAAGTTCGGTGAGTGGAGGCCGTGGGACGTCACCGGCAAGTGGCTTGAGGAATTCCTTCAAGTCTCGGCGAAGAACGACAAATACTGTATTCTAAGACCTAGAGATTACGTAAGGCTAGGGGTCCCTAGAGGGCTTACTTACCTGCCTCACGGAAGTTACGATAAGATGATGGAGTGGAGTGGGGGGCTGGTATGGAATTTCCTAACAAAGTATAGTGAGTCTAACAACATGCATAAGAAACTCATACACGTCAGGAATAAGGTGCTTGAAGCGGAAGCACGCAGCAACTCCAGACTTGAGGACGCGTGGGACCACATACACCTAGCTGAATGTAACGACGTTTACTGGCACGGACTCTTCGGCGGGACCTACATACACCATTTAAGAGCTGAGGTCTACAGGAACCTGATAAGAGCTGAGAACATCGCGGACAGGATTCTAGGCGGTTACGGCACCAAGAAAACAGATTTCGATTTTGACGGGACGGACGAAGTACTGATTGAGGGAAGATCACTCAACGCTTACGTGAAGCCCTCTGACGGCGGCACATTATTCGAGCTAGATTACAGGGAGCGGGGGAAGGAGTGTAATCTAGCCAACACCATGACAAGGTATCCTGAGACGTACTTGAGCGACGTCCCCTACTACACGCACGACACCTACAGGAGAGCTTTATTCAGAGACTTCATAGCTGAGGACATGGCTAGCTTGAGGGAATGGGTGAGTAGGGGAGGCGGTTACACCACGGAAAACCTGGTGAGTATCTCTGACTACGTCTTAAGCGAGTTAAGGAATTCCGGCGTGGTCTTGAGAACTAGACTTAAAGACTTAGAGATCGTTAAGGAGTATTACTTAAGTGACTCAACGCTGACCACCACGTACCACCTAGGGAACACTTCAAGGAGAGGTGAGATCCTACTTATTGAGATCCCGTTCTCCCCATACTCACTGAACGAGTTAAGGCTTGAGGTTAGCGGGGAGGTCGTTGAGGTCGGTCAGTACGCGGAAACTAACGAGTTCACACTAGCTTCCGAGAGTAACGCAATCAAGGTGAGGTTAAGTGAGGTCGTTAATTTATGGAGCTGGAAACACGTAACCCTATCAAGAACTGAAAAAGGGGTGAAGGAGTCGTTGCAGGGATTGGTAATCGCTTTAGGGTTGAAGATAAGTGATCTAGCTGGGGGAAACCTTAAAATCACGCTGCACATCTCCTAACCCTTCCAGGGAAGCTGACCCGTCCTCAACACAATATGAGGAACCCGTACTCGCCGAAAACAAGTTCATCACTCCTTATGTTAACTCTTCTGGACACGGCAGGTCTTAGGTTGCTTACTACATTGCTGACCGTGACCGTCTTCCCAGACATGTTAACGATTATTGACGCCTGACTCGAGCTTAAGTACCTGCTTATTATGAGTATGTCCCCCGCCCTACTCATGCTCATCAAGCCTCTCCTTATCGGCGGGCACGACCTCCTCACTTGAATTAATTCCTTAACTAGCTTCAGGAGTTCCTTATCCCACCTACTCTCATCCCATACCATGCCTCTCCTATTGTCAGGGTCGCCCCCGCCGACCATTCCCACCTCATCCCCGTAATATATGGAGGGGGAACCCGCCAAGCAGAATAAGAGGACGTAAGCTACCTCAAGCTTGTGGGGGTCACCTATTAAGGTCTTTATGCGTGGCGTGTCATGAGAGCCTAACAAATTATATAGTGAGAGACTCTTCAGCGGCGCGAGCACGGAGTACCTACTCATAGAGGAGGTTATGAAGTGATCTAGGTCTATTATGTTGTCGAGGACAGCTAAAACATCTCTCATGAGCCCGTAATTCATTAAGGAATCGTATCGTTCGTTGGCTAGTAGTTCTTCTAGGTAAGTGGGGTCACTCGTAGCCTCACCCAGCAATAACGCTTCCTCCCTCCTCGACCTCAATTCTTTCTTAAGCATCTCAACGAACTCCGGCGGTAGTGCTTGACCCACATCCATCCTGAACCCGTCAACCCCTACGTCAACCCAGAAATCAATTACCTTAATTACGTAGTCTCTCACACGATCGTTTAAGACGTTTAATTTAGGCATGACCTTAACGTCTAGGAAAGTCTCGTAAGGAGCCTCGCTCAACTTAGATATCGAGTCACGTAACTCAACACAGCTAATCCCGCCATTCAAGAAATTCTCAGCCAGCCTCAAGAGATCTTCACTAGGTTCTTGATGGAAGTAGTAGAGATCACGATACCCCTCACTTAAGACAGCCTTAACGAATAACTCGTTACATACCGACGTGTGGTGTACTGGGAGATCTATGATCACCCTAATACCCGCTTCCCCAGCCCTACTGAGGAGTTCTTTAAATAGTTTTAGGTCGCCTAGCCTAGGATCCACGCTGAAGTAATCTTCCACGTCATACCTATGGTATGAGGGAGACTTAAATATGGGTGTTAGGTAGAGAGTCTCAACACCTAATCCCTTAATGTAGTCTAGCGAGTCAATAATCCCCCTCAAATCCCCTCCTAGGAAGCCGTGGGGTCTTGGAGCGGTATCCCACCTCAAGTTATTGTTGCCTACTCCCTCACCCGACCTCCTGAAACTATCGGGGAATATCAGGTAGTACGTGGTCCCTAAATACCATGGAGGGGCCTCCGCGAACTCTCCGGTGAAGTTGATGAAGTCCTCATCACCTAAGCCCCCACCACCGTACGTCAGCATATCCCCGTCTCTAGTCTTAAGGAAGAATCTGTAGAGGATTTTCTTAGAGGTAACCTCGGGTACGACGACCTCGTGGATAGCGTAATAACCAACACGACCCACCCTATCAGCTCTAACGAGCTTCCTTACCTCGTCAACCAATACCTCAACATAACACTCCTCGACAACGCTTGAATGCGTCCTAACCCTCAGTACTAGACTACCCTCATATATTGAGGCGTGGGAAGGGTCTGCGGGTATGTGGGTCGCGTGCCATGGCTTGATAGAGTTAGGGCTTACCTCACCTAACTTAGCGAGAGACATTGTTAGCTCGAGGTCCTTATTCTCTGGGAAAGGTCTTAAGTAGGTCTTCTCAGGATTCTCAGGGTCTAAGACGGTCTTAGAGTCGTTGACTACGAAGACGTAGGGGTACTCACCATCCCATACCCTGACCTCAATACTCCACCGACCACCTCTTCTAGATAGTCTGAAGTAGCTTGGTGCGAAGGAGGTGAATGTAGATGATAAGTAGACGTTCCTGTAATTCTCGTCGGGTATGGAGAATGTCGCGATTAACCTGCCGTAGTGTGGTCCTAGCCTCTCCCGCCCTACTACCTCATACATCCCTCATCGTTAGCTAGTTAACTCTTAACGTTAAAAGCGTTGTAGGATGGCTAACTAGAAATGAGTTCTCCTGTGTTGGGGTCGAAGAACTTTAGTCTCTCCTTGACGAACCTGACCCTCACCTTACTCCCTATACTGTATAGCTTACTGCCGTGAGCCCTGCTCTTGATGATGTTATCAAATAGCTTCAGTGTTACTATGGTTTCGGAACCTAGGGGTTCGGAGACCACGACCTCTGCTTCCGCGTCGTATGATCCGTCATCAACTAGTAGCACGTCCTCAGGCCTCACCCCGAACACTACCTCCTTACCTACGTACTCTCTCAAGCCACTCACTTCAGGGAGTCCTGAGAGGTTCATCACGTAACTCCCTACCCTCACCTTGGGGTCGCTGCTCTCCACCCTAGCTCTCATGAAGTTCATTCCGGGGGATCCTATGAAGCTAGCTACGAACATGTTCCTCGGGTTGTTGTATAGTTCGAGGGGCTTTCCTACCTGGAATACCTTACCGTAATTCATCACGGCAATCCTGTCAGCTAGAGTCATCGCCTCAACCTGGTCGTGAGTCACGTATATCGTGGTGACCTTAAGTTTTAGCTGCAATCTCTTTATCTCAGCCCTCATCTCAGTCCTTAACTTAGCGTCTATATTGCTTAAGGGCTCGTCAAGAAGCCACACGTTAGGCTCCCTAACGAGAGCTCTAGCTAGAGCGACCCTCTGCTGCTGACCCCCAGATAGCTGCGCCGGCTTCCTGTCCAGCAACTCAGAAATCTTAAGTAACTCAGCAACCTCCCTAACCTTACGGTCTATTTCACTCTTACTCAGCTTCAGCTCCTTCCTCCTAACCATTAAGGGGAAAGCGATGTTATCGTAGACACTCATGTGTGGGTACAGCGCGTAATTCTGGAAAACCATCGCGATATTCCTCTCCTTAGGCGTCTTATGATTCACTACCTCATCATCTATCCTTACCTCACCCTCCTCAGGCACCTCCAAACCAGCTATTAGTCTGAGAGTGGTTGTCTTCCCGGAACCTGAAGGACCTAACAAAACAAAGAACTCACCGTCTTCTACGTCGAGACTCACCTTACTCACGGCCTCGACCTTACCATACCTCTTAGTCACGTTAATCAAAGAAACCCTGGACATACACCCACCCGTAAAAGAATAACGCTAGAAAAAATAATAAATTGGTTGTGCGCGTGAAAAACTTTATTCTCACTTCTTCCTGAAGAACACGTACCCTAAGAGAACACCTATGATCAACAATATGATACCGACAGCTATAGTTGTTGTCCAGTCAGTAACGTATTCAGGAACCGTCGTTGGGATAAGTGTAGTGGTTGTTGAGGTAACTGTTGAGGTCTTGGTCTCAGTCACCGTCTTCGTAACAGTCTCGGTTACTGGCTGAGGCGGCGGTGCCGGAACACCCTCCACTACGGCAGGGGTTCCCTCCAGCGTCTCAGGATCTACCTTGTAGGAGGTTAGCATGGCGTACTGAGCGTCGGCCGTCGGTGCTAAGAGATCTATCACTAGTGGGGCTACGTTAGCGGCTAGAGCGTACGTGTCAGCGCCTCCAAACTTCCATTCCTCGGCTACCAGCCCTACAGACCTCAGCTTGCTTGCTTCAAAGCCGTCGTAGCCGGACACCGTGACCACGTACTTCCAGCTAGCTATGTTATCAATATCTACTAGCAGCGACGTGTTTATCAGCGCTACTATAGCGTTCATTGAGGGGTCTGCGTAGACCGTGAAGCCTGACTCCCCAGCCTTAGCTAATAGAGAACCGGTAGCGTCGTAAATCGCCGAGACCTGGCCTTGAGGCGCCGGCTCCTCACCCCACCCAGGAGTTAGCAGTATCGCGTAGTGCCACGCGTAATCATCAGATACAACCACCTTCAGCCCGTAGGTAGATGTGTTGGTGGTTTCCGTAGCTGTCGTCCTCACGTAGATCTGCACGTGCTGTAAGCAGAAGCCCGCGGGACCTTCCCAAGGATTACCGCCTAAATTCCTCAGGAAGACTACTAAAGCTACGTGAGTGGAATTCTTCATAACCATGAAGCCAGTCAAGTCAAAGACTCCTGGCTGGAATACCGCGTTGGTAGGGTATGTATAGTTACCGGTGCCATTATCATCACCTACAGGATCCGAAGCACTAAACACCACGACCATAGACTCCTGAGAATAAGCAACCACAGCAGCCATCACCGAAGCCAACACCAAGACTAAGAGACCTAACACACCCACAAACCTACTCATTACAAACACCTCATAAAATATATTGAAGCAAGAGTTAATAAACATAAGAAAAACTAAGCCGAGAAAACAC
>Ga0065719_103907_pt1 | contig 40543 bp, 49 predicted proteins | sample GBSCel85sediment_FD_59106 | JGI IMG/M metagenome (GOLD analysis project Ga0065719, IMG submission 59106) | Hot spring sediment microbial communities from Great Boiling Spring, Nevada - Cellulolytic enrichment CS 85C v3 (version 3) | ecosystem: Environmental > Aquatic > Thermal springs > Hot... | reverse complement strand
GTATTCAAATATAATTACGAAAAGCTTATAAACATAGATAAATTAACACCTTTTAGATGTAAGAGAGCTAATAAAGACCTGCAACTGCTATAATGCTACCTTAAACATATAATTAAGACTAAAACCAATAAAAATATAAAAATAAAAACTATCAAGAAAGGTGCCTTAACCACTGATTCATATATGGTGCCGGGGTAGCTCAGCTGGTAGAGCGCGGGGCTGTTAACCCCGTGGTCGGAGGTTCGAATCCTCCCCCCGGCGCCATTCTTTTTAGATGATGAAGCTCGAAAGGGTTGATCAATGATAGGCTCGCGCAGGTCTGAAGCTAAATTGCTGTAAAAATTTCTAAGCTCGATATATCATTTATCAAATTTAAAATAAAGATTTAAAAATCTTCTATTCCTAAATCTTTTCGAATACCTCTACGACTTAGTATGTTTTTAAGTGATGCATCAGATCTTCTATTTTCTAAATCCTTCATAAATTCATCTTCACTTTTAGACTCTGTTTTTATAACAGATAGACATTTACCATCAGGCAACAGGTATCTAGAAACACACATAGCATATTGACATTTATAGCCTATACATACATCATTAACCCAGTTACAATATGATGTAGGTTTACCATTTATGAGTTTAACTATTAAGGATCTTTTACTGCATTTAAATAATGGGCATAAGGTATTACACATGACACCTATAGGTCTAGGAGTCTCCATGGATGTTTTTTCATCTCTTCTATAACCTTCATATCTTTCTCTATGACGAGGATATCTATCTTCTCTTCTAGAAGTTGATGTAGCAGAAGAGCCTTCTCTTTCTTGTTTACGCAAGAGCTTCACCACTGTTTAACAACTAGAGTTAGACAGGCTCTAACAGATAAGCTTATGGTTTAACCCACTTAAAAACTAGATAGTTTATATTATTATATGGATCTCTATCATCAACTATTGCAAGTACTGATTTTTTTCTAACGCTATGGCTAAGTCTACCAAGACCCACAATATCTATAGATCTTAGTAAATTCGCTGCTGATGTAACAGTAACAACATAGGGAGCATGTTCTAAACCCGGTCCAAGTTCATATACCGTGAAATCAGCTCCAAACTTCATACCACTTCGAACTATATACCCTTTTTCTTTAATATCTTTATATACACTATATTTTAAGTTAAAACTATTGATTATTTTATTAGCGTAGGACTCAATATCATTGCATTTAACATCGATATTGCCAATAGATACTGAAATTAAACCTTTGTTACACAGATAAAATACTTCATATATAGAGAAAACAAATGGTTGGTCATAGCTTTTTAGAGGATTAGGTTTAGATTCATCTATTGGTTTACCAAAGAATATTTTAAATAAATTGTTTCCTAGGATGCTATTAAATAGAAAGCCTTTTTGCCCTATTGTAAAAATCTTTATGTTTTTATTATTTATTTTCGCTTCACTACATGAAGACATAGTAAAGCCTCATAAATTTTTATAAATGAATTGACAACGTCACCTAAACTATCCATTATTATAACTGATAACATATTAATTTTTTCTCTCATGCTATTTACATAGGATTCATCGTAATAGGAACTAAGGTTTTGAATAGATGTTGAGAGATCATCAATAATTTTATCAGCTCTTGTGGGCATCCCTATATATGATCTTAGAATATTTTGTAGTTTATCTATACATTCTATTAATAAACTTAAAATTTTCTGAGCAGATATAATAATGTCTTCATTTAATTCTGATGGATTGTGCACTAAGGAGAAATGTATATATAGCTTATGTATCTTCTCAAGGAGATCTGAGGAAGCATTTAATATATTAAGGTAGTGATTAGCTGTCATTAATGCTGATGATACTCTTGAAGCATATTCAAGAATTCCTCTATAATTATTTCTAAGATCTCTATAAGCTCCTATGACCCTTGTTATTCTTGTTTTCACAATTTCTAAACGATCTTGAAATATATCATTAAACATTTCTTGTACTTCATTGATAATACCTATTACTTTGGTATATAAATTATCTAGTTGTTCAAGTAGATTCTCTTCGGCAAGTGTAATCTGTATTTGGAGTTGCTTTGGTTCAATCACATCACTACTCATTTTTTACAGCCTAAAAGATTTGCTGTTTATATTATTTACTATAAGTGGTATATAAATTTGAAACAAGAAGATAAAGATATATACTAGATGCCTTCTTAATGATATCAATAGAGTTTCATTAAATTTTTGGTAAGGCATTGTTTATAGTCTTTAACAAATTCTCAATTCTTTCAATTCTCTTTAATTGCTCATCTATATCAACATCTAATACCATCGGCTGTATATTGCTTAACCTTCTCCATATCTCTTTTTCACTTGGAATAGCTATCTCATCGATATAAAATAATAATAAATGTAGCTTTTCAATGGTTTCATTATTATTAATTTTATTGTCTATAATAACAGCTGCTGATAAACTTTGTAGGATTTTTTCAAGTCTTTCTGAAATTCTTTTTAATTTACGTAATCTACTAGCATATCTATCTACTAGATCATGCTTTGAAATTATTATATTTCGGCATCTATCTATATATCTACTATGTAGATATATTACTTCTTCAAATGATTTCAATATTTGTAATGCTTCATCTTTTTCTATAATGGCTATACAACCTCTACACAGGTCTTATGGTACAAATGCTATTATCTGAAATGCCTAGCTGTCTCATTTGATCATGATTTACACCTATGTGATATGCATCTAAATCCTCTACAATAATAGCCTTTAGTCTAAACCTTTTCTTACCAGCTACAGTTACTTCTACATAATCCTTTACACCTAATTCTTTCGCTAATACTATTGATATCCTTGCTTCACCCTCTTTAGCATTAGAATCATACTTCAATCTTAGTCTCTTTTCCTTTACTCCTTGCCTTTGCTTAGAAAATAAAGATGATGGAGGTGGAACTATAGAGACAAGCTTCTTCACATCAATCTTTTCCTCCTTTACATCCTCTTCTACATTTTTTTCAGCCACATCTTTACTATCCATTAACATATTATTCACCAAGATTGGGCATTTTTCAAAAATCCTTACTACTCTCCTAAGATTATTAAATTTCTCTGCAGATAAATATATAAGGTTAGCCGTAATGTTCAATTACCGGGTAGCCTATATTAAAGATATCATGGTTATTAAGCCCTAAATTTACAACATTTAATATATCTTTAATTGGTACACGTATCTGTTTCCTAGTATCTCTTTCTCTAACTGTAGCATCATTATTTGAAACACTATCATAATCTATGGTAATTACAAATGGTATACCTAGTTCATCGGCTAAAGCATATTTCTTTCCTATGGTACCTCCCTCTATATACATAACATAATAATGCTCTTTTAAAATTTCATAGATTTTTTTAGCAAATTGTTTAAGAGGTTCTCTATCCACAAGTGGTGTAATAGCTACTTTTATCGGTGCAATTCTTGCAGGAAATCTTAAAACTATTCTACCTTCTTGTTCTTCATATGCATATTCTAAAACTATATACATAAGTCTTTCAGCACCAAACGACGGCTCTGAAACAGATGGTATAAATTTTTCTATCCACTGTTTTTCTTCAGTCTCTATAACATTGAATACATTCTTTGGAATTACTATATTATTTAACACTATACTATCAGCTTGGCTAGAATTAATAACCACTAGCAAATCATCTTTACTTATACTTGATAATGCCTTAAACACCTCTCCTGCTTTAGAACCGAAAATCTTTAAAATAGAGTCTTTATCGTATTTTATATCAACTTTTTTAATTATTTTAGGTGTCTTTAGCTGTCTTAAAGCATATAGATCAGCTTTGCTGAATAGAATATGTCTTTCTAGATCGTATGTATGTCTATATGCATGTCCAGAAACTTCAAGTTTCCCCCATCTATCAACAATAACCATTTGGTCAAATGTTTGTTTAGAATAATGGGCACGTTCACGAGGGAGCTTCTCCTCAAAATAGCTATGTGATGTAGGCACTCCTAAGGTATTTACAAATTTGCTTGCTATACACATCCAATAAGCAAGCCAAGGACTTTTTATAATACCTTCTCTAAATGCCTCAAAAGGCGAAATTGTTATTGGCTTATTTTCTTCTTCTTTCTCTTTGCTCAGCTGTTAAAATATATATTTTCTTCATCTTGGCAACGCTCATGTAATAGATCACAGTTAGGATTGTTTTCATCATAGAAAAACTCTATCTCCATTATAGTAAACTCCCTAAGTCTTATAGGCCCTTGTCGCGGCGAAATTTCATTTCTAGCAACCTTACCTATCTGTGCAATACCTAACGGCAATCTATGTTTAGCAAGATCATATACACGTTTAAAATTTATAAACATTCCTTGTGCAGCTTCAGGTCTCAAATAAGCTAGGTTTTCAGGGGAATAAGGACCTATATATGTTTGGAATAACAGAAGAAACTTTTTAACGTCGCTTAATATACCATTACATATAGGGCAACGGATATCATTTTCAATGATAAGCCTATTAAGTTCCTCGGCAGAATAGCCTTCAACAGAGATCTTTAGTTTTTCCTCAATGAGATGATCTGCACGAAATACCCTATGACATTGTGTACATTCTGTTGCATAATCAGTAAAATTCTCCTCATGTCCACTAGCTTTAAATACTATAGAAGGTGTTACAATAGGAGTTTCTATTTCTATAACAAACTCTTGATGCTTTTTTATAAAGAATTCTCTCCATAAATTGACTATGTTATTCTTTAACAATACACCAAGTGGTCCCAGATCGTAAAAACCTGATTGACCGCCATATATTTCATATGATTGCCACAGAAACCCTCTTTTAACTGCATAGTCTATTACCTTTTCATACTTTGTGACACCCATATACAGCACCATATCATATATTAAATTTTTATATAACACTAAACTGTAAGACTTTTATAGTATGATTTAGTAGAAGCTATTTAAGCTATTTAATAGCCTTGTCTAAGGTATAAAACCATGGACAGCAACATATATGAATTATTTATAAATAAGTTATCTAATTCAGAAGCTTTTCTAGGATTCAATAAAAATGAGAATGAAACTCCATATACAGTCATTGGAGTACCTCTAGATATGTCAACTTCATATAGAAGTGGCAGTGCGCTAGCACCTAAAGCTATAAGAAAAGCTTCAAAGTCTTTAGAATTATGTTCTGTAATAAATGGTATCGATATTGAATCCATAGGTGTTAATGATGTAGGTGACATATCAATTTTTCCGGGGAGTTTAACTAGGTCTTTATCAAGAATAGAATATGTACTAAGAAATATTTTTAAGAAAACAAATAGAAGGGTTATCATAATTGGAGGGGAACATACTTTAACTCTAGCTTCATTTAATGCATATGCAAAAAAATATGATGATTCCTGCATAATAGCCTTTGATGCTCATATGGATTTAAGAAATGAATACCTAGGGTCTAGATATAATCATGCAACTGTTATGAGAAGAATACTTGAAAAAGAAAAAAATGTAAAGATAATAATTATTGGTGCAAGAGCTGTAAGCAGAGAGGAAGAGCAATTCTATAAGAATATTAATGAAAAAAACAATATAAAGGTATTTAGAATTATAGGAGATGAAGTAAAAGTAGATACAATTAATTCCATAGAAAACGAAATTTCTACATGTAAAAACAAATATATCTCAATAGACATCGATATATTAGATCCATCATATGCACCAGGCGTTCAAACACCTGAACCTTTAGGGCTAAGTCCCTATACATTACTAAAAATACTAAATAGGATTGTTGATATAAATATATATGCAGTAGATCTCGTTGAAATGACACCAATATACGACCCTTCAGAGACAACAGCGTTCATATCTGCTAAAATATTAATAGAGCTGATAGCAATGATGTCAGAAGTTATAGGGCTTGATGTTAAAAGATGTTGGTAGCCGGGCGGGGATTCGAACCCCGGTCACGGGGGCTCTCTCCACTACGGCCGCCTAGTCACTTATAGTTTAAGTATCACTAAGCTTTTAAACTTTTATGTCATTGATCGTTATGTGCTTTTATATAGTTATATAAATTGGTAAAACCAATTGAAATACTATCTACATATATAGGATTATATTAATTTGAAATGCTATGACTATCTTAAATTATTATGATTCTAATGAATTCAAAATATTTCATAAAATATTCATTTAAAATAAAATCCTATGACCTGTTATTAACAAAGGTATTGGTATTATAGTAAGTGAAAACTTATAATATTGCATTAAGCTTAGCCAAGGTTCTATATCTCGTAGCTAAAATCAAAATGTTATAGTAAGAGGCATTTTAAGGAATTCATTAAGGTTAGCATTGTTTTGAATGTAAAAATTGATTATAATGGAGTACAATGTTAATTTAAATGCATATATCAACATAATGACTCAGAAAGTAATAAACTTTGTGGGATAAGGAGCTACAAATATTCCAAACTGGCAAATGGGGAATGAGCATAAAGCTGTTAAGCAGACTCCAATGTGAGTTATAATTATTTTGAATAGCTGTAAATATATAATTCTTGCCTTGGGGAAACCTCTACCTTGAACGTAGAAGCTCTGTCCTTAGGGCAGCTCATATATTGAGAGAAAAAGACTAGGCGGCCATTAGTGTGGACCAGAGCCCCGCATCCTTGGCCGCTAGACGACCCGGCTACTTTAGGTTTCTGAGGTTCTAAATAATGTTTTCTTAGATGAATGCTTTTAAATATTTGTGGACATTCTAATATAATATTTCCTTTCTATTGGTTTATCTCTTCACTAGCGAACTTTTAGGATTACTATATAACTATTTTAATACTTGTATCATGAGATAGTAAAGCTTATAAGCTTTGCTCACTAAAAGCTTAAGAGGAGTTTAATTATGGTCATCAGACCTTCAGAGCCTTCTCCAGAAGATGTATTGTCACGTTGTCCAAGTGGTAATATAATATATGATGAAGTTCGTGGAGAGTGGATATGTGCAGACAGTGGTGAAGTTATAGCAGAGCATGTAATTGACAGAGGTCCTGAATGGAGAGCTTTTACAGCTGAGGAAAAGGAGCAGAGAAGCAGAGCTGGAGGTCCTATAAATATTGCATTGCATGATAGTGGACTTTCAACAGTTATAGATTGGTATGATAGAGATGCNGCAGGTAGGAAACTAGATCTTAAAAGAAGACTTGAAATTATAAGAATAAGGAAATGGCATAGTAGAACTAGAGTTCAAAGCAATATAGATAGAAATATTGTGCAGGCTTTAAATGAATTAGATAGAATTGCAAACCAATTGAATATGCCAAGAGTAGTAAGAGAAGAAGCAGCAATGATATATAGAAGAGCAGTTGAAAGAGAGCTTGTAAGAGGTAGGGCTATAGAGAGCATGGTTGCAGCAGCACTATATGCTGCATGTAGAATACATGGAGTTCCAAGAACATTGGATGAGATATCTAAGTTTACTAAAAGTGGTAGAAAAGAAGTAGCTAGATGTTATAGGTTGTTAGTAAGAGAATTAATGCTTAAAATTCCAATAGTTGATGCTGCAGAACATGCTCAAAGAATAGCATTCATGCTTAGTCTTAGTGGAGCTACAGTTAAAACAGCTATAGAGATAATACATAAAGCTAGAGAACTAGGAGTAACAGCAGGCAGAGACCCAGCAGGTGTTGCTGCTGCAGCAGTATATATCGCCGCTCTATTAAATGATGAAAGAAGAACCCAAAAAGAAGTTGCAATGGCTGCAGGCGTAACTGAGGTTACTGTAAGAAATAGATATAAGGAGCTTATGAAAGCTTTAGGAAGTGAAGAGCAGACAACAAAAATAGAATATACAATTAACAAAAGTAAGCAAGTCTCTATTTACTACTAAAGAATTATATTGCACGAAGGATCTTTATTTCTCCGCTTCTACTCTTAACTATGACTCTATAACCACAATATGGACATCTAATAGCCATCATCACAGCTAGCTGAGATTCATCGAATTCCTTGCCACATTTTAGACATATATATTTAGGCATCTTTAAACACTAAAAATCCAATACTCTGAAACAGATTTTTAAGCTCTAAACCTGCATTGTTAAGTGGGCATGCAAGTCAATGAAATCAGATAACCTCTGTGTAGGACTCCCTCCAGAACTATGTACACAGCTAGAGATGGAATCACAAATAATTAAGATAAAGCTTGAATATAGAAAAATGGGTAAGATAGTTACCATAGTAGAGGGAATAGATGAAAAAGCATTCGATTTAAAAAAGCTTGCATCATATCTTAAAACAAAACTTGCAGCAGGAGGAACCATAAAGAATGGTAGAATTGAAATACAAGGAGATCATAGGTCAAGACTTAAAAAAATCCTTATAGAAGAATTTGGATTCAGACCTGAAAATATAATATTTATCGAGGAAGAGAAATAGAGTGAAGATGATATATTGGTGTAGTTAAACGTTGACAGCAAATGTTAAGAGGCTGATGGAAGAGGTATTTAATAAAAGTAAAGAGGCTCTAGAGATAATTGAGAACTATGCACATATAACACCACTAGATAAAAGCTATACTTTTTCAAGAATGACTGGAAGCAAGATATATTTAAAATATGAAAATCTAACAAAAAACGGGATCATTTAAAGTTAGAGGAGCTCTTTTTAAAACATATAAAATATATAATAAAGGTATAAATGGTGTAGTAACAGCCTCAGCAGGAAATCATGCACAAGGAGTAGCATTTGCAGCAAAGGTATTTGGTCTGAAAAGTGTTATTGTAATGCCTATTGTCACACCTATTTCTAAAATAGAAGCCACTATAGGATATGGAGCAGAAGTAATAATACATGGAAAAGTATTCGATGAAGCTGAGCTTTTAGCATTAGATATAGCTAATAAAAAGAAATATGCATATATTCATCCATTTAACGATATAGATGTAATATCAGGTCAAGCGACCATAGGTTGGGAATTATTAAAGCAGTTAAATGAAATTGATATGGTTGTTGTACCCATTGGTGGTGGAGGTTTAGCCTCAGGTATAATAAGTGTATTGAAAACTGTTAAACCAAATATAAAAATTATAGGGGTAGAACCTTCTGTTGCGCCAAAGATGTACAGATCTGTTGAACTTAAAAAAATAGTTCAAATTGATGTAGCACCATCGCTTGCTGATGGCCTTATTGTTAAAAAAGTTGGTGATTTAACATTCGAAATCATTTCAAACACTATTGATGATATAGTGCTTGTAAACGAAGATGAAATTGCTTATACAATGTATTTACTTCTTGAAAGAGCAAAGACACTAGCAGAAGGTGCTGGAGCAGCCTCCTTAGCAGCACTGGTAAGCGGTAAAATTAAGAATATTAATGGTAAAAACGTTGTAGCATTAATAACAGGTGGTAATGTAGATTTAACATCCATATATAGAATCATAATTAAAGGATTGCTAAAACATGGAAGAATAGCAAAAATATATGGATATGTTCCTGACATTCCAGGCACATTATATAAGATAACAGAGATTATAGCTAGGTATAGATGCAATATAATTGATATAAAACATGAGAGATTCGATGAACAAGGACCACCTCTATATACACGTATGGAAATATTATTAGAGATTCCCTCTAAAGATGCCTTGAATAACGTTGTAGATGAATTAAATAAATATGGATACAAATTCAACTCTAGTAAATAATTAAATAACAGTAAAGTATTTTTATCAATTTTATATCAGTGCGAGAGCTCTTCATCATTATTCAGATGGTTTGCATACTCATCATAGATTTATTTATATTCAATAAAAGTATTCAATGTTTTATCAATGATATAACATATTCTGCAAGTTTTTTAGCAGGATTTATACCCGAGGCTCTTTGTATTCCTCTCCATTGAGGAGAGGCATTCACCTCAAATACAACATAACCATTTTTTGTTTCAGCAACGTCTATCCCTGCATAGTGAAGATTCAGTATCTTTAAAATTTTAAAGCTAAGTGTTTCAAGCTCTTTATCTATCTTCTCTATAATATTGGCATATGCTCCTTGTGCAATATTTGTCTTCCAATTTTCAATGTTTTGTTGAATACGGTAATATGCCACAATTATTTCGTCACCTATTATAAGCACTCTAATATCTCTACCAGGCTTCTCTATGTATTCTTGAATGTATATAGGTTGATGTAGTTGCGACAATGTTCTTGCTATATTATATACAATATCAGGATCTTCAGCTTTGACTATTCCAAAACCCATACTGCCTATTAATGGCTTTACAACAACTTTTCCCCAAATTTCAGCAAGTTTTGTTGCAGAATAGAAATCTTCTACAACAGCTGTTTTAGGTGTGGGTATACCTGCTTTTGATAATAAAAGAAGGCTGAGATATTTATCTCGTGCAACTATATAAGAATTAATTGGGTTTATAACAAGTGTACCTGTTTCTTCTATATGTCTAAAGATATCTACTCTTCTGAGAAAAACCTCTATAGTTGTTGTTGCACCTAAATCTCTCAAGATAATAGCGTCAGACTCAAAAGGTTTTAACGTATTTGTATATGCTATATAGAAATTATCGCCACCTATAATAGATGTAATATTAGAAGGTCTTAAATACATTGCTGTAGCTCCAAACTCTTCGAGTGCTAATATTATTTGTCTCACACTCCAAGGTGGTACTGGTTTATCAGCAACAACAGCTATTTTCATAGTTTTCCACCATATGATGAATAATTACAAGTACAGTAAGATTGTAAAACTATTTATAAAGTTTTACATTTGAAGAATCTTATAGTTCTTAGATTAAGAGTAGAAATTTTATTCTTTTAATATGATGAAGACGCTAAGAACAAAGCAATTTTTGAGTTATAAAAACTAGAGTAAAGTTTAACTTTTAATAATCTTAGTTGTTTTGAACTTTATTGAAAACTGAGAGATAATGAAGATTTCAGACCATCGTTTAGTCTTGATAAGCGATTAAGAATAGCCTCTTATATTCGAAAAAACTAAATATCGTAAATGTTTTATTAGAATCCAATATAATTAAATAGCTTAGTTAAAATGGTATACAAGATCGCCATGAACATAGTTAATGATGTAGAGATAGAGATAGCATCTAAAGCTTTTGCTCCACCTATGACAAGGGTTTTCTTTAGATATTTTAATTTATAATACATGAATAAATAAGGTAAAATATCAGAACCTATTATTATACCCATAGCTGTTACTAGAGGAAGTATATAGAAGTAACATTCATATGATTGAAATATACTTAAAGATATTAAGAATAATGATATTGAATATCTAAGTACATTAACAATAATAGATTTACTCGATAATATTGTGTTCACAGAGGCTATTGTTATTGAAAGAGATAAGAAGACTAAAAAAAGATCAAAATTGATTTTACCATTAAGAGCTGTAAATATTGAAGCTATGAGTGGTAATAAGCATCCACAAACATCTATAGCAATCGAATTTAAATGCTTTAAACATATAATACGGCAGACAAACCTTTGATTTATCAAAGAGTATATAAAAATCATTGACAATACTAAGATTTTAAAATTCAATCCTATCAATATAACATTATAGAATAAAAATACTGTTATGAAAAATGCATATAACATTTTATGATATAGCTGAACTGAAACCATAATTTAATACCCTTTCAGTAAAATCATGATATTAATAAGATGTGTTAATAATTATAATCATTAAGGCTTTTAAAATAATTGTGGCATTTATAAAAACTTATCTTGGTTCTGAGCATTAATATATAAGGGTGTGATATATTGGAGTTTAATGTAATTAAAGCTTTATTCTATGCATGTAATAGCTATCCTAAGATAGCAGCTCCACATAGATTTAGTCCATATAATGACTTTGAAATTTGTATTCTTACAACATTCTCTTCAATAGCTGAGGTTTATCTAAGTGTTAAAAAATATATTGAGGAATTGAAAAAAGGTTTAAGAGCAATCACTGATATTAATATAGGTGAAATACTAGCTCAAGGCTTAATGTCCAGTCTTAAAAACGTTGGTTCTAATGCTATAGTTGAATTAAGCATAGCATCGATACTTTCTCTTTATTTAAACTATATGATGCGGATAATGCAGTTTGAATTCCATGATTCTATTAGACATCTCTATAGAGCCATGTCACTAAATAATGTTGAAGAGACTTTAACATTCATTAAAACATTGAAAAATTTTGGAGGAGAAATAGCAATACTTCTTGACAAGGCAGAGATAACGGAAAGGAAGATAGTTTTGGAAAATGCAAGGCTTATTGATGTTTTTCAAAACCTTTCTAAAATCTCATTGAGGTTTGAAGCGTTTACAAATCTACAAAAAGTTCTTANTGTATTGAATATTGTTGAAGATATTACTAGAAATCTAAATGACATCAATTCAATATTATCTAAACTTTCACTGATATTATGTAATGAAAGGTTTGCAAAATTGAATCCTAAGTCTATAACTGAGACATTGAAGATAGATCTGGAGTATAGAAGAAAAAATAAAAGTATGTTACATATCATGCCATATATAGTATTTGCATCATTATATATCGTTATGGTAAAAGGTTATTAGCATGTTTATGGAATTGCTTAAAGTTAAAATGGTTATAATGTATGGATGTTTATAATTGTTAACCCTTTTCTAGCAACAAGAGAAACATTATAAACATCAACACTATTTACATTGGCATATAACCTGGAAGCGTTGTGGGCATGACCATGCAAGGCAATTCTAGGACGCATTTCAGTTGGAAGTTTTTCAATTATAGGATATCCTAGATAGTTATATATCGCAGGGTTTTCACCGTATAATGTTAAATAAGTAGGAGCATAATGTGTTACTAAAATCGTTAAATACTGATTGTTACATTCTTTGATACTATTTTTTATTTTATTTAATCGAGTTTCATATATATGTTCTATATTAGGTATATTGCGACGCTGCCAAGAGGTAGGTTTTCTAAGCACACCTCTACTCCCAACAATACAAATATTTTTGTTTTTAATACTCAAAATAACATAATCATCATCAAGCCATATTATCTCTGGGTACATGCTTTTAAATTTCTCTTCAAGACCTATATATTCTTCATTTCCAAATACAGACACTATCGGTATTCTAAGACCCATTTTTTCGATAAGTCTATTTAATGTATTAATAACAGGTCTTACCATAGTCACATCACCACCATCAACTATATCACCTGCTAAGATTATTACATCAGCTTCTCTATTTAGTAAACTATTAATAGATGCATTAAAAAGAGGTAGATAATGTGGACTATGGATATCTGCTGCAGCAATAATTGTGATTTTCATTGTTATTACCTCTTTACTGTTGTTAACGTTATAGGATAATATTAAGAATAAAATGTTTAATAAATGCTTATAAGCATACACAACCTTTCAAAAGTCTATAGCAATAAAATCAATATGTTTATTAGGGGTTAAAATAATGTTGAAACCTAGAGGATGCAATTCATCAGGTCATAAAGGATGGTATGAGGTTAAGTGCAGAATTTGTGCTAAGAAGATATACTTAGGAGATGATATTATATATTATTGTCCTAAATGTGCTCAAAAATATGATGCATATTTTTGCCTAGCTGATGCAAAAAGAGTTTATATGCGTTGTCCATATTGTGAAGGAGAACTACAGCTATTTATCCAAACAACATAAATATAGCTGTAGAGATTTATGAGTATTGTAAAAGAATATTACCTCAATGAATTCAAGAAAGTTACTATAGTTAAAACAAAAGATGATAGTATAATAGTTCTAGTAGATTTATATCCATGTAATGCAGAAATAGAAATCCACTCTAGCTCTATCTATGTAGTGAATATGGATAATATTGAAATATTAGTAATGCCATTAAAGTTAGAAGATACACAATATTTTAACAAAGCCGAGGTTGAAATTCTATGCAATAATTCAAAGAAGAACTGTCAATACATAGGTTTGAGGCTATATACATCATCTCAGATTCTAAATATATCTGAGTATGAATTGTTTAATCTCTTAGATAAGATAATAAGCAATTTTGAAAAATGTCTAAAATAGCTAAAGTCATTTTGATTTGTCTTACTGCTTAAATTCAAAGCCATATATTTAGATTGATATAGACGGTGTAGAGTTGTTATGAGGCAGGAGATAGCTTTTAAAAAAATGATTGAATATGCTGCGAGAAAAGCATCTTCATTAACACAGCGATATAATATAGAAGATCTTGTTGCACCATCTATAGCTGTCATCGTTGATAGATCTATGGAAAAAATTGCATTATCTCTTGTAAGGAAAAATGGTGGATTATGGTGTAATCTATGTAGTAAAGGTCCCTTTACTAAGCGAGGGTTATATCTTCATCTTATAAGAGTTCATGCAAAGGATATAGAGTTTATGGTTAAGGAAGAGGTAAAAAGAGTTTTAGAGGGGATTAAAAAGGATAGACAATAAAAGAACTAGAATTGATCTTAGCTATATTATTTGTATTGTAATCAGCACTATAGTGAACATCATTAACTTTTATTAAAACAGTTATTAACTCTTCATAAATCATGCTTATTCATATAATTCATAACATTTAACATTAAAGTTTAAAGATTGTTTTAAATTGTTAATATAATATATGAATAGAAATATCATCCATTAAGATAAGTATATATATCAATTATTTTAAAATATTTATAAAACTAAATAAAGAATGCCCATTTTTATTTCTATTCTAGCTTTTTAGTTTTTTGGTTTCATGAGCTTAGTCTATGTGTTTGAAGCAAGCATATCTAAAAATAGATATGTATTGTACCTACCTAAAGAGCATCAAGAGAAGTTGAAGAGATTTCATGGAAGGAAAGCAAAGGTAATAGTCATCATAGAGAGTAATTAGCTCATGTATTTAAAGCTATTCGCAAATATTTATAACTCGTATAGAGTCCGCTACACTTAACTTAAAGTAAAATAGGATGTGCAAAATGAAAGAAGATGTAATAGTAGTATCTGATATTGACGGTACATTAACACCAATAAAGAGTTCATGGTTATTTATTCATATAATATTGAATAGTGTTTATAGAATAAAAAACTATATAAAGCTTTACCTTGATGATGTTATTACTTATGATGAATGGGTTGCTTTAGAATTAGGTTTATGGAAAGGAATACCATTAAGTATTATTGAGAAAATTATTGAAAAAATTCCATGGAGAAGTGGTATAGAAAGTATAGTTGATTTGGTAGAAAAGTATCGAAATAAAGTAATGTTTATAGCAATATCTGGGGGGTTGGATCATTTAGGAAAAAGAACAATTAAGGAACTAAAATTTAACACATATCTAGCTGTAAAACTGCATACTAATAATGGTATAATAACAGGGCTAACTCTTAGCTACCCAGACTATAGAGACAAGGGAGAAATACTATTAGAATTTCTAGATATTAACGGTATGGATCTAAGAAAAACAAAAGTCATATGCATAGGGGATAATATTAATGATATTGGTCTGTTTAAAGTATGTAATACAACAATAGCATTTTGTGCTAATAAAAACTTAGAGAAATATGCAGATATTGTGATAAGATCATGCAATATTAGGATTCTTGCAACATTATTGAACAAAATATTAGATAATATATTGTATGTTAAAAATCATGTAAAATGTGAAACTAATCATATTAACGATAAATAAAGACTATTAACTAAAACTAATGCAAAATAATCCAAGAAATACTTAGAACTATATACTTTTAAAGCAGTAACATGAATTATGTAGAGGCAACTAAGATGAAAAGCCATAGATAGATGGTTAAGAATCTAAACATGAAAGATTAGCAATAACCATCTATCTAGAAACCAAGGGTAAGAGTCATAAGCCCTTATAAAGGCTATTCTCCATATCTTGATTATATATATTAATCTAGTTTGAGTTGTAGCATGATGAAAGAAACTGCAGAGATAAACAAGGTGCAGACCTTAATATCTATACTGTTATTGATGCTTATAACATTTTCAGTTACATTTAATTTATTAGTGTTGTTGCAAGCCCAAGAAAGTAGTTCAATTTATTTAACACAAGATTCTATCACATGGGTCTATCTAGGTCCTATAAATATATCATATTATGTTAATGGATTTGAAATAATATTGAAACCTATGAATGGCATAATAAATTATTCTCTCAATTTAACATTAAGAATACCATTAAACATTAATATAAAGTTGTCAGTTGATATAATTGGTGGTGAAAGAATATACTATCAAATTAATAATGTATTGTTAATTAATGATAACTCGTTTGAGAATAGTAAATTAAATGAAAGTATAGAAGGAAATATCAATATTGATCAAAATGATATAATACTACAATGGTATAAACATGAAATAAGGGTACCTTTAAAGTCCAATTCATCATATGTCATCATACCATTACGAAAAGAGCTGGAGAATATCATCTCAGATGCTCGATATTCCTATATTAAAAAGATAGATGGTTTTTATACATCAGAACAAGTAAAAGATATTCAAAAAGCTTCATTTTATCTTTATGATGTTTACATCAATAAATCAAATTATTTTAATTTAATGGTTAAAAATGATGATAATCTATGTAAAGTTCTTGATAAATTACCAATGAGAACAAGTATTGATTTAACTATAAACTCATTTACAGAGAGAACTAATGTAAGGTTAAATATTCAAGGGATTGATTTAGAAGATCCTATAAAAGCATATCAAGGTTATTTATGTATCTTGCCGTTATTAATAGAATTTCAAAAAATTTTAGTAAATACTAATATCAGCTATATACATACAATAGACCTTTTAGATATATCTACAACTCTTTTCTCTACAATTAATCAGAGATTTATAATTAACACATTAAATATGTATGCCTCTATATCTAATTTTATTGCTAAAGAACACATTGATCTAATTGATTCACAAATACTATTCAATTACAGACTTAGAGATAATCAAAGTTTAATACTAACTATTTCTAATACCAAAATATATAATTATAACATCACAGAAATAAAGATGTTGCTAAAAAACTTAATTAATATTATAGTGCAAAGTATAGAGATACACTTATACAACAACATTAATACTATAATTGATGAAAGCTTTATAGAGATTAGCAATGGATATATTACTACATCTTCTACACCAATGAATATTAAGTACAATTTACAAGCTACATTGGTATTTATTATTATAGCCATATCTATTCAAACAGGGATAATAATATATATGATGTTAAAAGTAATTTCAATGAAACGCACTAAATAAATGTTAATCTCCTAATTAGTATATACCCATAAGCATCATTGCTTGATATCTGACACCATTAAAGAATAATGTCCTTACATTTCGTTCCATTAATATCTTATCAATTTTATCTGCAGTTAGAGATTTAGGATCATAAATTTTAGAACCTATGATAAAATTGCATGCATATCCAAAAGATGGTATCCATACTTGGTATTCTAAAACATGTGTAAAAACATCTCTTATAGCATTTCTCACTTCATTATAGGTATCTCTAAAGAAGAAACTAGAACCTGCTTGAGTTGCCATTACCCCATCGTCACTTAGTATAGAGTATATTTTTTTATTAGAATTGAACTGTATATAGATCGCGGGCAATAACACTTGAATAAGGATCCGTTAAATCGAGTATAACAACATCGAATTTTTCTTTTGTTTCTTCAATATATTTCTTTCCATCAGTTATCAATATCTTAGCTTTTGGATTATCAAAGGCGTTTCTATGCATCATAGGCAAATACTCTCTTGAAATCTTTACAACATCCTCATCTATATCAACCATAATTACACTTTTTACAATGTCATGTTTTAGCACCTCTCTTAGTGTAGCACCTTCACCACCGCCTATAATGAGAACTTTACTTGGTTGTGGATGTAAAATCATTGCTGGATGAACTAGGGATTCATGGTATATAAATTCATCTGATTCGCTACTCTGTATATATCCATCTAAGATTAAACACCGTCCAAAATCTTCAAGNTCAGCTATAATTATTTCCTGGTAGTGGGATTTTTTTATAATATGTACTTGTTTAATCTTTGTAAGCATTAAACTATTTTTACCTATACCTTGTATAACAACAACGTATCCTAGCATAATGCCTACACCATCTACATTCAATAATGTATAAATTTAAAGTTTCAGAATTTAAATTTATTAACAAATATATAAAGGAAAAATATTAAGAATGATGTACACGCTAAACTCTGAAAATATGATGAGGGGCCAAAGCGCTGATTTCGAATAATGTTAATGAAGTTAATTAAGACTTGATATCAATAGCTATGGACTCTTTAATTAAAAATATTCCTATGTCATTACACTTAAATGGTTGTTTCATTATTATTGCAATAATGTTTAAAACTTAATGACTCACACTACTTAAAGTATTCACAATATATAAAAATTATTGGTGGCATATAGTGACAACAGAATTGCTTAGCAAGGTTATAAAAAGCTCTGTAATATTGAAAAGAAAAAGCGAAGTGAAGAGCCCTATAGAGGAAAAAATTAAGAAGATAGAGGATGATGTTATATCAATAGCTAATATTTTAACAAACATGGTATTAATAGGTAAGGAAAAAAGAAAGAAGTGTCTATTCTATAATAATGATGAAGGTGTATGTGAGTATTTAAAACTTGATATTAATGTCCCTACTTTGAATTCAATTAAGAAACAAGATGGATATTATATAAATGTATACTTACATCCAGAAATCTGTAGTATATGTCCACATTGGAGAGAGGGAATAAATAGAAAATATTAGTAAATGATAATATTTTAGACGTCATTTTTCTTCTAGAAAGTGCAAATCACATTATACATGATTATAACACTTTCCTCTCTTTCTTCATATATACAAAACACAATAAGAAATACTAAGATCACAAAACATCTATGTCGTGTAGCAATAACCATTTCTAATGTTAATGTACAGAAATTCTATGATAGAAACTAGATACAAATATCATGAATTATTAAGCTTTATTATGATTGTTATTACATTTCCACTACTACTTAAAAGTTAGTACAAATAATTATCAACATCAATGAATATCGAATATCTATATTTTTAGTGTTTATCCTTTCCTTAATTTGCTTAGTTTATATATTTATAAAAGCTTTGATATAAAAGTAAGAGTAGTAATCACCTGACTAAATAATCTTTGTTTCTAAAGTCCATTTTTAGCTATTTTTCTTGATATAATATTTGATTTTTGTAGTGTGAAATCAAAGTACTATAACTGAAACTACATACATCATCATAACATAGTTTAATGATATTAATTTTATCATCAGATACTAACCCAACAGAAATCTCTTTGATATCACTATATTGAAACATCTATAAGCATGTTACGAGATTATATACCTAAGTATTTTGCAACATCATACATCTTAATGCTCTTTATATTAACGCATGTTATGGATACAAACATCATTAAGTTTTAGGTCTTAAATTTGATAACTTGTGATTAAGTTTATTAATTTTGAGAAATGTTGTAAATGTGTTAAGATTGTGGTGAGCTATGCTAATTGTAGCATTAGATCCACCTCCTGCTATTGATGTATATAAGTGGATGTTAGATAGAGTTTCAAGTTTGGTAGATCTTGTTCAAGGGTTCAAAGTAGGTTTACCAGCTATTATAAGATTAGGTGCAAATGAAATAAATAAAATATTTAAGAATTACAATGGTCTTTTAATTGCTGATTTAAAGTTAGCTGATATAGGGGATGTTATGGCTTTAACTACGGAAATATTATATGAATATGGATTCAATGCTGTTATAGCACATAGTTTTATAGGTTTTTCACAAGCACTTGAAACACTTTCCACAAAGTGTAAAGAACTTAATATGAAATTAATAACAGTGGTTTCAATGACTCATCGAGGCTCTATGGAGTTTATTGATAAACATGTTGACGAATTTTTACACATCTCTAAAGTTATTGGGAGTTGGGGGATAGTAGCCCCTGCAACCCGCATAGATCTCTTAAGATATATCAGAAAGCAGCAAAAAGAAGTTAAAATACTATCTCCAGGAATAGGAGTACAAGGGGCAGAACCAGGAATAGCTTTATGCAATGGTGCTGATTACGAAATTGTGGGAAGACTTATTACATATTCTCAAGATTTTAAAAAATCAGCTTTAAAGGTTTTAGAAATGCAGAAGAAAAAGGTGGTTGAATGTCAGATATAGCTATAGAGCTTTTAAAAAAAGGTATGATAAAAATAGGAAAATTTAAGCTTTCGTCAGGTTTAGAAAGCCCATTCTATATCGATTTAAGGATGTTGTATAGTTACCCAGAGTTAACTGAAGCTATTATAAATGAGATATTACAAAGGTATGATATATTGAGATATGATTGTATTGTGGGTATAGCTACAGCAGGTATAGCATTTGCATCTTTCTTAGCATGTAAAGTTCGTAAACCAATGTCATATGTTAGAATTGAGCGAAAAGAGCATGGAACTAAAGTTTTAGTTGAGGGAGTTGTATATAATAAAACATGTATAATTGTTGATGATGTTGCCACAACGGGAAGCTCTATAGAATATGCATATAAATCAATAAAAGAAGAAGGAGGATACCCTCTAGCAGCTTTAGTTATTGTGGATAGAGAACAAGGAGCTAGACAAAGAATTGAGAAATTAGGACTGAAATTCTATAGACTTTATACTGCTCAGGAAATCTTTAATGAACTATATAAAAATGGATTGATAGATTCTGAAAGCTTTAAAAATATCATACAATATCTAAAATCCTTCTACAACCAAGTATAAATTATAAATGCTTTTATACTTTGTTTGTTTTTAATTTTGATATGGGGCTCTATGAAAGAAAGATTTTATAAAAGAGATGTCATATCCATATTAGAATTCAACCGTGAGGATTTAGAGTATCTTTTTGATGTTTGTGATAAAGCTTTACGTTATATTGATAAAAAGTTATATCTACTCAAGGATAAAGTTATTTCACTAGCTTTCTTTGAACCATCTACTAGAACTAGATTCAGCTTTGAAGTTGCAGCTAAGAAATTAGGTGCTGATGTAATATCATTTACAAGTGAAGAAGCTTCAAGTATATCTAAAGGTGAAAACCTAGCAGATACCATAAGGATGCTTGATAACTATTCCGATTTAATAGTTATTAGACATAGACTTGAAGGAGTAGCAAAATATGCAGCTGAAATAGCTGAGAAACCTGTAATAAATGCTGGTGATGGAAAACAGCATCACCCAACCCAAGCCATGATAGATCTTTATACTGTAAGAAAGTTATTTGATACGATTGACGGTTTAGTATATGGAGTTTTAGGAGACCTTAAATATGGAAGAGCTGCAACATCGTTCATCTACGGACTTTCACAATTTAAGCCAAAGAAAATATACTTAATAGCACCAGAGGCTCTAAAAGCTAGAGAGGAGGTATTGGAGATACTTAAAAATAAAGGAATAATTTATGAAGAGAGAAATAATGTTGAGGATATTATAGATACAATTGATGTGCTTTATGTTACGAGAATTCAAAGGGAAAGGTTTCCAGATCCTATGGAATATGAAAAGGTTAAGGGATCTTATAGAGTTACCTATGAATTATTAAAACGAGGTAAAAAAGAATTAAAAGTTTTACATCCTTTACCTAAGGTTGATGAAATTGAATATACTGTGGATATATCAAGCTATGCAGCTTATTATATTCAGGCAAAATATGGAGTGCCTATAAGGATGTCTCTACTTGCACTTATTCTTGGTGCTGAATTTGAGTGAGGAAAGCACATTAGTAGTCTCAAAAATTAAGAATGGAACTGTTATAGATCATATACCAGCTGGAAAAGCTTTAGATATATTAGCAGTTCTTGGTATTAATGGAAAGGAAGGATATAGAATAGCTATATTAATGAATGTTGAGAGTAAGAAGCTAGGAAAAAAGGATATAATAAAAATTGAAGGTAGGACGCTTTCAGTTGATGAATTAAATATAATCTCATTGGTTGCTCCTAGAGCAACAATAAATATAGTAGAAGATTTTGCAGTAATTGCTAAACATAGAGTTGAAGTGCCTAACTATATTGAAGGTGTTTTACGATGTCCAAATCCAACATGTGTAACAAATAAGCGAGCTGAGCCTATAAGAACAAGATTTAGAACAATATCTAAAGATCCAATAAGACTTCAATGCGAATATTGTGGAACCATGGTGATATGGGATGAAATTCCCAAGCTTATAGCTAGGAAAAGATGAGATAATATGTCAAACATAAATAACCGTATTATGAAGGCGATTAAGGTTCTTTCTAATGTAAAGCTAGCTAAAGATACCTATATGCTTGAAGGCATGTTTCTTTCTAATATATATGAAAAACCAAATCCATTTAGCTTCTTTATGGTTTGGGTTCCAAGAGTAGATGAAATACCTCTAAGTATTGCTGACTTTGATGAAGGAGAAATAAGATTTTTATATAAAATTAAAGGTGAAGGAACCAAGGCCCTTTCAAATCATAAAGGATCTATAATAGGTGTGAGAGGACCTTTTGGTAAAGGAATTAAAATTAAACCTGGTATAGGTAGCAGATGGCTTGTTATAGCAGGTGGCATCGGAATAGCACCTATACCATACCTTGTTAAAACTTGGAAGATATATGAAGTACAATTTGATATACTATGGGGTGTAAAGACCATAGAAGAAATTTTTGACATCAAAACCTTTTTCCCATATATGGAAAGAAGTAGAATAATTATAACTACTGAAGATTGTCATTACAAGAATGGGTATTGTGGTCTTATAACAGATGCTCTTAAACATATGAATGTAAAGGATTATGATGGCATTATTGCAGTTGGTCCAAATAACATGCTTAAGGCAATTTGTTTAGATCTTTATGAAATAAATCCTTATATATCTTTAGAAACTATAGTAAAATGTGGTATAGGTATTTGTGGTTCATGTTACATTAAATCATCTGATAAGCTTCTATGCATTGATGGGCCAATATTTAGATGTTCTGAGGTGATCGAATATCTTAAGTCAAATAGCTCTAATAGTTAATGCCTTTATAAATAATTGTCTTAAAGAAATTACCTTGATTATAGAAAATGGTATTGTTATTAAAAGGATTCTTGGTGAATATAAAGAAATATGCAAAGAGGTTAATTGTATAGATCTAAGGAAATATGGCATCACTTTACCAGGTTTCATAGACATTCACACTCATTTGAGGGGGCTTAGATTAGAGTACAAAGAAGATGAGAGAAGCGGGTCTATGGCTGCGGCAAAAGGAGGATTTACAGCCATCGTAGATATGCCGAATACTTTACCAGAGATTAACAATGTTAACGCTCTTAAACTTAAATTAGAAAAGCTTGCTTTGCATTCCTATGTCAATTATGGTATTTATGTTTCTCCTTCAAATGAACCCAATGAGCTAAATAACATGCTTAAGTATGATGGTGTTGTTGGTGTTAAGATATTTCCCAAAGATTTGAAATATTTACAGAGAACATTGGATGTGGTTAGAAAAATAAAAAATTCTAATAAAATTATAATTATACATGCTGAGCATCCAGCTGGAATAGATGAATGTGAAGCTGGAAGTAGATGGCGTTGTCGCCCAATAGAGTTAGAGATAATGTTTTTGAATTACATGGAGAGATATATTAGGAAAAAGGATAGAATTCATATAACACATGTTACAAATCCTCTTACACTAACTTATGCAAAAAGACTTCATTTTACAATAGATACATGTCCACATTATCTTTATTTAAATGCCTTAGATGAATACAAACATGGTTGTATAGCTAAAGTCAGTCCTCCATTAAGAACCGAAACCACAAGAAGAATATTAATTAATATGCTTCAACATTTCGATGCCATTTCTACAGATCATGCTCCACATCATATTAATGAAAAAATAGATCTATTTGAAAATTGTCCTTCAGGTATAGCCTCAATCGATTTTGCAGCATCACTTATACTGAATCTTATTCATTTAAATATAATTAATTTGAATGATGTAATTAGACTTTTATCATTAGGTCCTGCAAAGATTCTAGGCTTAACTCGTAGATGGGGATGTTTTGAAAAAGGATGTATAGCTAATTATACTATAGTCGATCCATATAAAGAGGTTTTAATTAAGTCCTCAGAAACTTTTTCAAAGGCTAAGTATTCTCCATATGAGGATATGAAAATTAGAGGAGCAGTCACAGGTACAATTATTGGAGGATCCATAGTTTATCTAGATGGTGAAATAATTGAAAAACCTAATGCAATACCTTTAACAAAATTCATTGGTGATTAAAAATATGAATTTAGAAACAAGCATTGTTGGAATAAAGTTGAAACATCCATTAATGAATGCTAGTGGAGTTCTTGGATATACACGTGAACACGTTCTAAGACTCGTTAAATATGGATTATCAGCAATAGTTACCAAGACTATTACTCCAAAGATTAAGAAAGGTTTTGATCCGCCAATAATAATAGATTTACCTAATGGTGGGATGCTTAATGCTGTAGGTTTAGAAAATCCTGGTAAAGAAATAATAATGGAGCTTGTAGATGAAGCTAAAAAACATTCTGTGCCAATAATAGTAAGTATAGGTGGTATAAATGAGCAAGAATTTATAGAGGTAGCATCTACAGCCAATGATATAGGAGCCGATGCTATAGAGCTTAATCTTAGCTGTCCACATACAAGAGGTTATGGTATTGAAATAGGTTCCGACCCTGATAATGTGTATAGTGTTGTGAAATCTACAGCTTCTGTTGTGTCAATACCTATAATTGCAAAACTTGGTTTATCAGACAGAATTATAGATGTTGCAGGTAAAGCATTAGAAGCAGGAGCTAAAGCTTTAACATTAATAAACACAATTAAGGCTATTTATATAGATGTTTATACACTTAAACCAGTATTAACAAACATATTTGGAGGCTTATCTGGTCCACCAATACATCCAATAGCTGTTAGAGTTATTTATGAAATCTATAAAGAATTCCAACCAGAAATAATAGGATGTGGAGGTATAACAAATTGGTTAGACGCTGCTGAAATGATCATAGCAGGTGCAAGAGCACTACAAATAGGTACAGCACTTAGAAATAATCCTCAAGATACTGTTAATAATATATTGAAAGGTTTAAAGGAATGGTTAACAATGCATGGATTTAAAAATATCTATGAGGTTATAGGAATAAGTGTGAGATGAATGAGAGATGCCAAGGTTTATAGCATTAACTTGTAGAAGTGAATATAGATATGTTTTGGATATATTAAAGAGGATGATTAAAGATGTTAAAATTATAGAAAATATTAATGCCTTAGATGATATACAAGATATAGAGCTACTTCTTAATTTTGATTGTAAATTAAACTATGAAAAACTATTTAAATTAAATGTTAATTTTAAAATCATAAATATTTATTCTATTATTGACAAAAATAATATCGAAAAGAATCTTATCAGCAGTTCTACCCTAATATATATACAACCTATTGTTGGAACTATTAGAGTGATTAAAAGCAGAATTAAATCTTTATTTGATACAATCAATGCTATAAAGATAATGGTAAAATGTGATGCTTTATGTAATAATATACTTCTATGTGGAGACAATTCGATGAATAAAAATTTAAGTAGTATCAAAAATATTTTAAAGGATCTAGATACTGAAAAAATAGACATATCTTGTATAAATGGCAATAGTATTATTAAAATAATGGCTGAAGGTATGCAATTTAATAAAAAGAAAAAGATTTTTTACAGTATTATCTATAAAAATGATATAAATCGCTTTATAGCTATAGAGATATATTCTTGTATTAAATTGATTATTGATAGAGTTGTAAGTAATGGTATTTTAATGCCGGAAGATATAGGCAGAGATGAAGGAACATTTGCTTATTACATTAGTAACCTTATTGCTAATCAGCTAAAAATACGAATTATCTATAAAGAGAAGAGATAATCTTAAATACATATAGATAGATATCGTTAAACAAATTATGTTTATAATACAGACTTTTGAAAATCTTTACAATACTGTCTACATGTAGTTTATTCTAATAAAACAACTATAATGTTAATTGATATATTATATCTTCAGATAATTGTATTTATAAATATCTAACTTTAATTCAACATTAATTAAAATAATTCATAACTTAATGAGCAGGTTATTAGTTTTATGTGAATTGGTAATGAAACATTTTAAAATGATGTTAAATTTATAAAAAGCCTTAAATGTCAGAATGATGATAGGAATGGTAGCTAAAATGGTTTTTATTAGAAGAAAATATAAAAGTTATTTATATGTTGCATCAATTATATGTATTTCTATTATAGTTTGCATCAATTATATAATTTTATTGAATAATTCAATTGTTATAAGGGTTTCTACAACATATTCATTGGAGCAGATAGGAGTCTTAAAATTACTTATTAATGATTTTCTAAATAAAACAGGATTAAATGTAAGATTTGAGGTTTTAGCAAGAGGTTCTGGTGAGGCTTTAAGACTTTTGGCAGATGGATCTACCTGTATAGCATTTACACATGCACCGGTACTTGAAGCTCAATATATAAAACAAAGCAAAATTAAGCAATTAGCAGTGTTTGCATACAATGAATTTGTTATAGTAGGTCCTGTAAAAGATCCTGCTAATATTACTAAAGCAGTAAATGCTATTGAAGCTTTTAAAAGAATATATATAGCTGGTGAGGAGGGTAAAGCTTTATTTGTTAGTAGAAACGATTATTCAGGTACTCATACCAAAGAGATTCAATTATGGAATTTAACTGGGCTGAATCCTTATGACAGACAATGGTATTTAAAAACAGGTCAAGGCATGATACAAACACTCATAGTAGCTGATAATATTAATGCTTATACATTAAGTGATATAGGTACATATTTTATTCTAAATAATAGTGGCAAACTTCAAAATATAGCAATTCTAAAGAAAGATCTACAGAATCTTATAAACCTATACTCAATTTATTTTTCTAATTCAGAATTTTGCATATATGTCAGAGACATAGCTGAACAACTCGCTAATTATATTATGAAAGAAGGACAAGATTTTATAGAAACTAAATTCAAAGGATTGATAAACCCTGTTAAGGGGCATGAAAATGAATTTTTAATGATATGGAACTCATTAGCAGATGCAAAATGAATTTATTACCTATTAACTTTATTACGTAGTAATGATAATATAACATTAATAAAAAAGGTTTAAATTTATGGAAAGTCTAATCAATGTAATAATAAGAAGTATGTATATATCTATTACAGCAACAACTATAGCATTCGGTATAGGTATTTCAATTGTAACGTATATAGTTATAAAATTAGGTTCAAGAAGCAAATCCATTATTATAGGATTTTTCGAAGCGATGATAGGTATTCCAACAACTGTTATAGGGCTTTTAATATATATGCTTTTTTATCCAAAAGGCCCCTTGGGCTTCCTTAGAATTTTATATACACCAGTGGCAATAATAATTGGACAAAGCATTGTGGCTTTACCAGTTATAATATCAACTCTTTATAAACCAATAGAAATAGCTTTTAAGGATATTAGAGAACTGGGGTTGAGTCTAGGAGCATCTGATAAGCAAGTTACCTTAATATTATTTTTTGAAATAATACCATCTTTAATATCTTCGTTTCTAATGGGATTTTCAAGAGCTATGGGGGAACTTGGTGTAGCTTTAATAGTAGGTGGAGGCATAGAGGGATCAACAAATGTATTAACAACAGCTATAGCATTAGCAACAGCAGTTGGGGAATATGAAATAGCAATTCTTTTAGGTTTAATACTTCTCTCTATAACTTTCTCTATAACAATCATATTGAAATTGCTAGGGATGCATAGATGGAAATATTATTGAAAAATGTATGGTTTAGTTACGAAGGAGAAGTATATGTCTTAAAAAGAGTTAATGCTGTTTTCGATAAAAGAGGCCTCTACATAATTGTAGGACCTAATGGTTCTGGTAAAACCACATTATTAAAAATAATATCATTGATGTATAAACCATGTCTTGGGGAGATAATATTAAATGGTGAAAACATATTAAAGATGCCGAAATATAGGATAAACGAGATTAGAAAAAATATTATCTATGTCCATGACAAACCAATTATTATTAGAGGTAATGTAGAACGTAATATAAGAATTGGTATAGATATACATCAAATTAAAGAAGACGACACTATAGAATATTTTATAGATAGATACTCTTTAAATAAACTAAGATATAGTGATGCAAAAAAGCTTAGTGTTGGTCAAGCAAAACTCATTTCACTATTAAGAGCATTTATTCTTAAACCTAAAGTTCTGGTACTTGATGAGCCTTTTACATTTTTAGATCAATACAACTCATTCTTAGTTATGGAGGATCTTCAAAAGCTTATATTAAATGGTACAATGGTTATAATGTCAACACATTATATACAACAAGAATTATTTTTAAAAGCTCTATCAATTTATGAAATAATCTATGGCGAATTAAGGAAATTAAAATAGTAAGTTTTTCTAATGAGATAGTTAATAATATTCCAATTAACATCATTTTATAAGTTCTATAAGACATTTCCTCTTATATTATGTTATTTTCGAAATATTTAAAATAGATTTTAGATATATTAAAGTTGTTGTGTGAGGAAAATGATGTCTAAACATCCTATAGAAATTCCTATTGGTAGGAAATTATCAAAAGATGAAATAATGGATGCACTAAGATTATCAATAATAGCAGAGCTCGATGCTATTAATCTTTATTTACAGATTGCAAGATCTGTAGAGGATGAAAAAATTCGTAAAGTTTTTGAAGATATCGCTAGAGAAGAAAAGACACATTTTGGTGAATTTTTAGCAGTTTTAAAATCTATGGATTTAGAGCAAGTTAAGGAATTGGAGATAGGTGTTAAAGAGGTAAAAGAAAAAACAGGCATTGTAGTTCCAAATAATTTTAGTAATGGTTCTAAAGACATTGAATTCAATGAAATAAAAACATCAGAACCCTTAACATCTGATGAATGGAAATATCTACTTTCAGAATTTACTAAAGCTGCTGATAATGCTAGAAAATTTAGGCATAATCTTCCTGTATATAAAGCAGGTAGAGGTGTTGATACAGTGCCATTGGAATATATTTCAGTTGCTGATGGGATAGAGCCTAAGGAGAGAATTCCGATACAACTGAAAGAGATAACTGTAAAATTTGCGTTAAGCCAAAAGAGCTTGGATTATGCTAGGAACAGAAGGGAAATGCCTGATATTTCAACAGCGTTACAAGCAGCTACATCGTTGGGATTTTATGAAGATAAATATATAATGGATCGTATTTTAGAATGTAAAGAATGTCATTATATGCATTTAAGTGACTGGAGTCAGCCAGGTGCAGCCATAGATGATGTTTCTAAAGCTATTGCAGTAATTTCAAATAGTGGTATTGGAGGACCTTATCTATTATTTGTAAGCCCTTCTAGATATGTAAAGCTTTTTAAGGATTGAAGAAAGAGTGACAGACCTTGAAAGAATAAAAGCTTTAGTTAAAGATGTTATACAACTCACACAGTTACCTGATAACATAGCAATAATAATTGCAGCTACACAGTATGTAGCTGATGTTGCCTTAGGTGTAGATACTGAGATAGAGTATATTGGACCTGAAAATGGTGTATATGTATTTAGAGCTCGTGAAACTATAGCTTTAAGGATAAGAAATCCGAAAGGTGTCGTAATATTAAAGACCCCTTGAGGTGAAATTTATGAATATAGAGAATGTGATAGTTGAATTGATAGAAGCTGAGGAAAGATACTCTAATGAACTCATCGAGTTATCAAATACTATTTTACATCCAACACTTTCAGCAATATTTAAGGCTGTGGCTCTAGACTCAAAAAAACATGCTGAGATATATAGAGCTGTTCTAAAGTTGATTAAGGAATTACAGCCTTTGATTTCAGAAGATGATTTAAGAATAATAAAAGAGACGATAGATAAACATATAAAAACAGAGGTCTTAATGATTGAAAAATCCAAAGATGTATTAGGAAAAATAGATGATCCAAGGGTAAAAATACTTGTTGAAGCCATCCATCAAAATGAGATCGAACATCATAAAATTTTATCCAATATAAAAGATAAACTAGCATCACAAATTATAGCAGTAGAAAAAGATATATGGGAAGCTATATGGTTATACAGTCCTTGGCATGGCACACCAGGAGGGTAAAAATATAGCTTATTATCTATTTAGCCACATCTTCATGAATATCCATAAACGTTTTTACCTATTTATTTAACATCTAAAAGCTTTTGCGTGATGCTTTGATTTTATAAGTTTATATTTGTAGTATCAATATCTTAACTATTATTCATATACTCTTTTTCTACATTAACAGAAAATTTATAAAACCAATTATTCTATTGAATATAGATAGTTGGCGATCTGATGAGGGTTCTGCTCCAAGCCCCACAAAGTCGCTCTAGATGAGGATCTTGTCTGTTTGAATCGATAGTCATCCATGACTTTACAGTGGTATTATTCCTGTAAATGTCGTGAATGTTCCTAAACAAGACCCGAAAACCCTAAAATAATGTAAATAACCATCTAGGACAAATAAAAGCTTCATATCTTGATTTGATATATGTTTGTATTTTATACTAATTCTTATAGACCTTAGTGAAACTCAAAATAAGCTCGCTGAGGAGTTCAGCTCTTATATAGGTTTATATAGCTTGATATGTTTTTCATCGCCCCATCTATTCCCCTCACCGCTTCTTGGATCTGCATATGCTTGGGGCGTTAAGGGATACCCCTAGACCCCCCACATCTTAAACACTTTACTACTCCACTTATCCCTACTTCTCCTAAAGAGCTTATAAACACCTCACACCAGAAGAATAACATCAAAACATGTAAACCCTTATAAACCAATACAAAACCTGAAACACTAGCGATAGGCTTAAAACAAATGAAGAGTTTATGAGCTAAGCAAAGCTTTATAAACACTATAATAAATGTGAAAACTAGTTCAATATGAAGAACCTTAGATTTGTAATCATAGATACCTAAAAATATTAGTCTTAGGAATTTTCTAGCTATGTACTTATATATGAATTATCACATATGTTCTAATGGAAGTTTAGGTAATCGTACACCTCGTTGACCTTGATACTTACCACAATATGGTCTCTCTATAGGACTTGTAACCTTAGAGAACACTACATGAAGAAACCTTATGTTTGCTTTAAGTCTTATAGGGAATGTAGAACCATGCAATTCTATTGTAATTTGGCCTTCAAAACCACCGTCAATAATTGTTGGTGGTATTGATAATCCTAACCTAGCAAATGTTGACCTAAGTTCTACAAACGCCATAAGTTCTGGAGGCACTTTTACATATTCAACTGTCGCTAGTAGATAAACACTAAAGGGTTTAATAATAATTTCATCAGATTTCCAACACTTATAATATTTAGTTAAATCAACCTCAGTGAATGGATCTAAAGTATCGTTGGTTGCATGTAATTCACAGATTTCATTGCTAAGTCTAAGATCTAATCCATTTTCACGTATTATCATCTCATCAAATGGTTCTATGATAAGCCTTCCACTCTTTATATAATTCCTTAAATCAAAATCCGATAATATCATTATCTCTTACCTAGAACTTACTCTAATTAATAAATTTAAAAATCTGCTACTCTAAAGCATACTACACCTTTTATTGAATTCTTCAATAAGATCTCTTATTTTTATAATTCCTCTTGGAGATTCTTCATAAAATACCACAGCTTCATATACATATATCTTTGTTTTTTGATCAAGCCAGCAATCAGGTTCTAAACCTGCTTTGATACATCCCTCAGCTACGAAGGTTTCAACATCCCAGCAATACTCAATAGGTACTTGAGGTAATAATGTTCCACTATTCCAACCTCTATGTATTATAATTCCATGTTTGCCTATAATAATATCATTAATACTTTTTATAGGCGTAGGTAAAGAGAGTATAGAAACCTCTATAACTACTTCATTGAGTTCTTTCTCACTTAATGGAGGAAATCTTGGATCCTCAGTTGCTGCAGCTATTGCAGCATTTATTACAGTATTTATAAGCGATGACATTGGTTGGAGAAATCCTATACATCCTCTCAGCTCTTTTACGTTATTCTCTAATAATTTATCTATTGTTACAAAAGCCATGCCTGGTTTAAGTAATTTGCTAGGAATATTCTCAGATAGCTTAATTATCTCTCTATATTTAACATAATGCTCAATAGCCTTCCTAGCTACAGAAGTTAATAAGACACCTTCATCTAATGTTATATCTGAAGGATGTACAGCATCCTTAAATTGTCGCTGGATACTCATTATTTATACCTCTTTACTAGAGACAGTTCTTTCTAAAGGTTTAATTTTAGAAAGAATTTTTAGTTTTTCTTGGCGAGCACTTTCTAATATTTTTAAAATTGTTTTCCAGTGTTTACCTTGCCAGTAAATCTTTGAACAAGAGGAACAAATCCAGAATTCTTTATACTTTAACACAATGTCTTTGTTTACCTTTGAAGAAATCTCTGTAATTGAAGTTGTATACCTTAATCTTGTGTTGCACTCCGGACATAAAGTATTATTCTTGTCAAATTCTAATGTAATATTATATTTTATTGAGATAAATGCTAGAACTTTTTCTATAGATGGATCGTCAATAAATAAAGCCCTTATACCAAGTTTCCGTGCTTTTCTAAAAAGCCCTAAATCCCTTGTTAAAAGTATCCTATCCTCCTCTTTTGCTATTTTCAGCAATTTCCAGTCATTTGATAACCTATAGTACAATGTATCGTATCCTAATAATCTTAGCCATCTCGCTACATGGCCTAACATTGAATCAGCTATAAATCTAAGATTTGATGACATTTATCACACCGTAACGGTTTCTTTATTCTGATAAACTATTTTATTCTTCATTGCAATCCTCAATAACAATCTTTTTATGGCTACAAATACTAGAGTTTAACTATATTGTAACCATTATTATTTTAAGACTGTATAGCGATACAAAACTTAAAAGTTTTTACTTTATTCAAAAAGAAAGAAGCTAAAACTATGAATTATTGTAAATGTTGCAAAGGGACTTTACTTTGTTTATTGTTTGCCATGATTTTCTAACTATTGGAGGAATCTCATTATGTTTTCTAAGGTACTCTCTAAGCCATGAAATAGTTCTATAATCACTTGGATAACCGCTTCCAAAATCTCCGTATACTCTCTTTAGTAAAGCTATATGATTATCTCTAAGAACTTTAGCAATAACGCTTGCAGCACTAACTACTAGGAATTCACTATCAGCTTTATATTTAATAATTAAATTATTTTTTGGTATGTTACATGTATTATTAATGTCATTTTTTAATTTTTCAGGATCACTAAAAGCATCTATGTAAATAGTGTTAATTTTATAAAACCTAGATGCATTTTTAATCAATCTACAAATCATTTTCAATTCAATAGAATTAAGATTTTCATGGTCTATTTGATGAGGAGTTGCTCTAGTAACTGATATAACAAGAGAATTCAGTAGTATATATGGAAACAATTTTTCTCTTTGGTTTTTATACATCTTTTTACTATCTCTAATGCCTAGATCTCTTAATAGAGAAATTTTATCTTCCTCAATAACTACTATAGCCATAAACATATCTCCTATCAATGGACCTCTACCAGCCTCATCAATTCCAGCAATAATATTCATTTCGGAAACCTAGATCACATTTAAAATTTTAAGTGCTTTCACAATCCCAGTTACTGGTTTCTCAAGGGACTGTAAAATTGTTAAAGAACTTTTCTTATACTTATCCACATCCTTTACTACATCTTTTATTTTTTCTATAATCTCGCTAAATGAGATGCTATGAATTATCGGAAAACCCATATTTTGAAGACATGTATCAACATAAAGTTCTTGCGGAAATAACGAAATACCAAGAGTACCAACTAATGAAGCTTCTCTAGCCATTGTACCTCCACCTGTTACTACTACAGCAGCATAATATAGTAATTGAGAGCCTTTTACACCTACATCTCTTGATGGTATAATAAAATTCCTTGCATTATAAAATTCGGTAGCTATCTCATCATCATGATATCGAGGCATATAAACTATAGAAAACCCTTGACTAAGAAAATAATTAATAAGCTTTTTAATTAATTCAATAACACTGGTTTTATCTTTATAGTATGATGCTCTAATCTCAGGAGGCCTTACGACAATATAACCATACTCTTCTAACCCTAATAATTTTAGATAATCTCGACTAGGTTTAAAATCTTTAAGCCATTGAACCTCATCAACACCATTGAATTGAATTATATATGTCTCATCCTTATCTATGTATCTTTCTATAGATTTTTTAGGAATACATGATGATATAACAACAGCTGATGCTAAAGGTAATGATAACTTAGATGGGGCTATACTATGTGGGCTATCAGTTAAAGCTATATAGGGTCTTTGAAGACCAAATGCTATCCTAGCAGCAGTAGGATTTGGATATGCAACTAAGGCATCAAAAGATTCTACAATATCAAGAAGAAAAATTATTCTCTTAGATTCTTCAATTAATTTGCTTTTTAAATCATGACCATATCTACCAACAACTACAAAATCTATGTTAAGTTGTTTAAGTGTTGCAATGGTGTAGTCATAATCCCTTGCAGTTAATAAAACATTATATCCTTGCGACACTAGTTCTTTATATATTGATCCAAATAGCATAGCTTGTTTAGGGGTTAATACGTCTAGCCACAGTTTTGTAACCACATTAATAACCTAAATGTGTTATTTCATAGACACTAAAAAATTTTACTTTTTACTTAATTTATTTTTAATACAAAGCTAAACTAGGTTTGATTTTTAATGGTTAACAATACAGAAAGGAAATTATTTGGAACTGATGGAGTAAGATGGATTGTAGATAAAGAGTCGCCAGATTTTGTATTAAGATTAGCTTTAGCTATAGCTAGTTATTTTCCTAGTGGCTCTAGAGTACTTGTTGGCAAAGATGGGAGAATAGGCAACTCAGCTATATATGGTACAATATTGAGTGGATTGGCATCGGCAGGCTCGAAGGTCTATGACGCTGGCTTTATACCTACACCAGCTCTACAGTTATGTGTTAAGGAATTTGGTTTTGATTATGGAGTTGTTGTTACAGCTAGTCATAATCCACCTGAATGGGTTGGAATAAAGGTTGTTTTAAGTGATGGTATAGAGGCACCACCTCATATAGATATAGAAATAGAAGAATTATTATTTAATTCAAGGTTTAGAAGAGTTTCTTGGAGTAATATAAAATCAATAGACAAATTTGATATAGCTATAGAACATTATATAAATAGTGTTAAGAGAAATACTGATTTAGAGAAATTAAAAAGAAAGGAACTAAAAATAGTGGTTGATTGTGCAAATAGTGTTTCTGCTTTAACAACACCAAAAGTTTTAAAAGAACTTGGTCTCAAAGTAATATCTATAAATGCTGATATAGATAAGCCGTATAGACCATATGAACCTACACCTGAAACCTTAGTAGATCTAATGTCGATAGTAACCAGCGTTCATGCAGATTTTGGTGTAGCTCATGATGGTGATGGAGATAGAGCGGTATTTATAGACAATAAAGGGCAATTCATAGCAGGTGATATATCTGCAATACTTCTTTCAAATTATGTTGCTAAAAAAAGGCCTGATCTTCCTAAGAGAGTTGTTACAGCTATATCTACAAGCCACTTTTTGGTTAATCGACACCTTATAAGTAAAGGCATAGATGTTGTATGGACACGTGTAGGATTTCTAAACATAGCTAGAAAGATTGTTGAATTAGGTGGAGCACTTTCAGGGTTTGAAGATAACGGTGGATTTGCTTATGTACCACACCAACCAGTAAGAGATGGCACAATGTCAGCAGTTTTAATGGCTGAAATGCTTACTGAGGAAAATGTCAGTTTAGCAGATATTGTAAATGCAATGGAGAAACCTACAGTTATTAGAGTAAAGATACCTATAAAGGATAGAGAAGAAGGTTATAGAATTGTAAATACATTAAGAGATTATTATAAAGAATATAAAATAATTGATATAGATGGTATTAGAGTCTTGGCTAATGATTACTCATTTCTTGTGAGACCTAGTGGAACAGAGCCTTTAATTAGGATAACAGTCGAATCATGGGATAAAGAAATCGCTAAAAGAGTATTAGATGAAATTACCAATATAATACAGTCTAGGTGATAATTAAAATGAAATATAGATTGCTTAACTATTTGGCGTGTCCTTATTGTAAAGATAAAAGCTTTCCATTACATCTAATAGTCTTTGAACTTAATAAATATGAAAGTAGAAATTTACCTCCTAATGTATCAAAACCATTGTGCGATCTTTATTGTGCTTATAGAAATAGTTACATAAAGGATTTAGATAGTGCACCATGTGATGAATGTATAAAAAATGAGGTAAAGAATGGAATTATATATTGTAGTAACTGTAATAGATGGTATCCTATAATAGATGAAATACCTAGAATTCTTCCAGATAACTATAGGAAAAAAGATGAAGATATACAATTTCTTAAATTATATCAAGACAAGATACCTGAAAACATAAAGGTATATGGTAAACCATACAATTTAATTGAGGATTCTAAAGAAAGACCTTTAACTTAAAAATCTCTTAACCACATAATATATGTGGTGTAAAAAATGTCGTCACTCTATGATAGTCTAACACAATGGATTGAAATGCAGAAAAAAATAAAAGAGTGGTTTGATAGTATATATGAGAATGTTAATAAAGGCGATAGACTCGAATTAATACTATATACAAGAATGGCGTTTCAGCATATAATGAGAACCTTAAAAGCATTTGATAACTGGCTACAAGATCCTTTCATAATAAGTAATATGCCTAAAGAACAATTAGAAGATGTATGGAAAACTGTATTTGCATTGTTAAAACAACTCCTAGAACTTGATGTTAGACACACTGAAGGTTTTAGAGACCATATATTATCGCTTGAAAAAGAAGGAAAATTAAACCCTATCTTAGTTGAGGTCTTTAGCGAAGGTGCTAGAAGAAGAAGAGGAGAAAGGGAAAGAGAAGGGATAACATTATCTATATAAATATATTACAAAACGATTTGTCTTTGGGCTCCATAAAGAGACTTATATAGTATTATATAGTATTATATTATAGTAGTTCTAGATTTTCTAGATTTCGAAACCAAATATAGCATAGCTTATATTGAGAGAATGATAAACAAAGATGTATTAACCAATACATTTCATTATTGACTAGCTTCTTTCTGACTATAATAATTTAGCATAATATTGTAACAGTTTTTATCTCTTTCTTATAGTTGATGTAGATATTAATGAAATCTCTTCATCTATAGCTGTTATTTTGTTTCGATACTCCTCAGCGATTTGACATAACTGTTCTACATCCTTATCAACTACTTTAATACTCTCTAAGAATTCTTGTCCGTTGCTTGTAAGTTTTAGTTTCTTAGATTTAGGATCTACTTCAACAATCCCTACATATAGAAGTGATTTAATGTCTTCAGTTAATTCTCTCACTATAATTTTATCTCCTATTTTAACTATATTGTATCCCAAATTAATTTTTTTCTCCTCCTTTAAATAGTTTATTAAATATGATAATCCCTTTTCACTAACCTCTCCTAATGCCTTTATTATATAGACTAGTGTAAGTTTTCGTTTATCGTTTCTAATTTGATCTAATGTTATAACTTGTGTGGAAAATGTTTTTAATTCTTTGGTTTTTTGTTGTTGAGATTGAGTTTTATCTGGCATTTTAACATACACCATGACTTAGGTTTTCAACTTTTCATCTTAGATACTTCTTCTATATATTTAATAAGCTCATAAGCTTCATTACTGTATACTTTTTCAAAATCTTTTATTAAGTTTTGTAAATCACTATCTAATTTCTTTATTTCAATTCTAGATATTTTAGATAATATGCTTTCTATGTTCTGGCTAAAGCTAATAAATGTAAGTACAGCGTTTTTATACATTTTAAGTATATATAACATTAGATCAACTGATATAAGAAGAGAGCCACTAATGAAACATATCAATATTAATATATAGCTATCTATATAGCCTTTAGCTAAGATTATAATTAGCTGAATAATTGAAATTGAAGGAAGTAATGGTATTAGAAACATTGTAGTTAGTAACTTTAAAGAGAATCCAACCAATACAATGAATCCTATACTCATAGATAATATCGAGAATATTATATTATACTCTTCTTGGTAATATATAATACTATAATAAGATGTAATGATATTGGCTATGATTAAGAGAAATACAGTTAGATTCATTAAAATTTTTGTTTTTATGCTGTTTTTAGTTATATTTGTCATAGAATAGTATATCCTGTTTTCAAGTTCCTTAATACCTTTGACTATAGGTTCTTTTTCACCTCTATCTAAGGCTTGACCTATATATTTTAGATTTTCGTTCAATTCTATAAAGCATTGTACTATAGCTTTTGTGTATATATGTATATCCTCTACAAGTTTTAAATTTTCAATAGTATTTTTAAAACCTTTTACATCAACATCCAAATTACTTATAGCATCAGCCAGCCTATTTAATAGTATTCTTATTTGAGATATTAAAGACAGACTACTCACCTAAATATAGCCGTTAAAGCATTCCAAAGGTATGTAAGTATTGCTTTCCAAGCATTTAAAGTTAAAGTTATTTTATCTCTACTAAGATATTCATATAACTGTATAACCAGAAAAATGTATATGGGAGCTGTTAATTGAATTGCATAGAAGCTATACTGAGTTCTTGACCCAGCTAACCAAAGAATACAGTAACCCAGAAATAAGCCAAAGGGTATATACCACGCATCTCTAGAAATTGTATTATATTTTCTATACGGTAGTGTTAAAAACATTAATATAAAACTTATTGTATATGCAGGAATAAATCCTGCAGCATACATAACTTTTCCGTGGCTATCTACATATAGAGGAAAGGAATTTAAGCCAAAAAACCAATCCCAAGGTGTTGAAGCCACTGGGCAATCAGTGCCAACACATTTAATTGTTAAATGCCATGATAAAGCCTTTAAAATACTTTCAGTAAACCAGTTACTAAGTCCTATTTTAATAATAATTGGTAGTGAAAACAATATCTGAAAGAATGTAAAGGATAAAATAACAAGAAATAGATACTCTATAGAAGCAGATAATACATCTAAGAATCGAGTCGTTTGCCTCATAACATATTTAATGTATAGGAATAGAAGTGGAACAAATGCTATAAGAGCTGTAAACTTAAATGTTGATGCAATACCTAATACAAGTGTAGCCTCTTTTAATCTATCCTTTAAAGCTAGGTATATAGCTATTAGAGTAAAAGCTGCAATATATATATCTAAAATGGCTATTGAAGATAAGAATCTTGTCATCGGATCTACAGCTACAAATGCTGTAGCTATTAAACTTATTTCTCTAGACTTTGATATGGTATATGTTATGAAATAGGTCATTAAAGTAACTATGACTCCCATGATTATTGATGGTACTCTCCAGAAAAAAGGTCTATCTTCAAATAGCATCGTCAAAGCAATTAAATATTTAGCTGTTGGTGGGTGTTCAAAATTCATATATTTATTGATATCTCCACTATCCGCTAATATCCAACCATATATAACATCAATAGCATTAGTTTTATTAGCAAAAACTTTTATGTTATTATAATCCTTACTTTCTACATATATTGCATTTATCTTTGTAAAGGATTCATATATAATATTAATATTATATAAAGAAGCCAAAGATTTGGCTCTTTGAAGATCCTCATTTGAAGTATAGATTAAAGTAGCTTTTGGTTTATCTATATTAGGTATAGAATTAAATATGTTTCGTAGGATGTTTCTTGCAGCATTAACATACCATACCTCATCAGAGACATAGCCTTTTGCATGGGGGAATCGACTAACTTCTTCATGTTCTAGAAAAAGAGCATTCGAAACTGAAAGCCATATATTGACTGCTATTATTAAGATTAATAGAATGTATGAAAATATCTTCTCATTTAATCTCATGATATACACCATTAATATATCAATAAATACTTAGGAATATAAGTTATTATTTTTGAATTAATAAGGTTACAAAAGATATATTTTTAAATTTATCATTAGTATTCAGAATATCAATGACTAGTAATTCAGATATAAACCATATTAACTTCCTATATACATTCTTCCATTGAGATAAAGTTGTTTTAATTTTTATGTTTACTTATATACTTTTGACATTCACTTCTTTTACTGATATGTCAGTGTTACAAAAATCTCTTCTTATTGTAAACAAT
>Ga0065719_100069_pt1 | contig 40549 bp, 44 predicted proteins | sample GBSCel85sediment_FD_59106 | JGI IMG/M metagenome (GOLD analysis project Ga0065719, IMG submission 59106) | Hot spring sediment microbial communities from Great Boiling Spring, Nevada - Cellulolytic enrichment CS 85C v3 (version 3) | ecosystem: Environmental > Aquatic > Thermal springs > Hot... | reverse complement strand
GGTCTTATTTTCTGGAGCTTTTTCTATTTATCTCTATTTCGCTTTTCATACTTTTGGAGCTTTATATTTTGGGTTTTTCCGGGGTTTTGGGCGGTGGATGTGTTTGGATGCGGCTTTGGTGAGGAGACTTGTTGAGGTTGTTGGTGGGGATTGGGTTCTTTTTGGTGAGGGTGTTTCCAGCTACTTGTATGATGAGACTCCTGTTCCTGTTAGGCCCATGGCTTCCGGGGATGTTGTTGTGGTTAAGCCGGGGAGCGCCTTGGAGGTTTCCAAGATACTCTTGCTTGCTAACGAGTTTAGGGTTCCCGTGTTTCCTAGGGGTGGTGGGACTGGGCTTGTTGGTGGATGTATCCCGACTAGGAGTGGTATAGTGGTCTCTCTTGAGCGGATGAATAGGATTAGCGTTGATCGGGATAATCTCTTCGCCGAGGCCGAGGCTGGGGCGACGCTTGGAGACCTGATAAGGGCCGCGGAGTCCGCTGGGTTATTCTTCCCGCCTCATCCTGGTGATGAGGGCGCTCAGATCGGCGGCCTCATCGCCTGTAATGCTGGAGGTGTTAGGGCCGTCAAGACCGGCGTCATGAGGAATTATGTTAGGGGGCTCGAGGTTGTTCTGCCAACTGGGGAGATCATCACGCTCGGGGGCAAGATCATGAAGAATAATACTGGCTATGACTTGATGCAGCTGATTATTGGGAGTGAGGGGACTCTTGGGATAATTACTAGGGCTTGGATAAGGCTTGCCCCGAGGCCCGCCGCCTCGGCCACGATAATAATCCCGTTTGATGAGAGGAGGAGGGCGTTCGAGCTCGTTCCGAGGATCTTTCAGGCCGGTATCCTACCCCTCGCGATAGAGTATTTTGAGAAATCGGTCATGGATCTCGCCGCCGCCGAGATCGGTGAGAGGTGGCCATGTGATGGCGGCGAGTACCAGCTCATGATAATCTTGGCCGAGCAGTCGGAGGAGGCCCTCCTGAAAGCATGCGAGGTTCTTCTCGGTTTATGTGAGGGGGCTGGGTCGCGCGAGCCCATGCTTGCGGAGAGCAGGAGGGAGCAGGATCTCATACTGAGGATTAGGAGCGAGCTCTATCCCGTCTTGAAAAGGAGCATGTATGATACTCTTGATGTTACCCTGCCGCCTGCATCCATGGCTGGATTCCTTGATGAGCTTGATAGGATCGCGAGGAGATATGGTGTCGAGCTTCCGGCGATAGGCCATGCGGGCGATGGAAACCTCCATATCTGGATTAATGTTAGGGAGGGCTGGAGGCCGGAGGATTATGAGAGGATTAAGGAGGAGGTTTATGATAAGGTCGTGGAGCTTGGTGGAGTGATCACGGGAGAGCATGGCATAGGATATGTTAAGAGGAGGGACTTGCAGAGATATGTTGATCCCAAAGTCCTCGAGCTCATGAGGGCGATAAAGAGGATCTTCGACCCGAATAACATATTGAACCCCGATAAGATCTTCCTTTAGGCCGAGGGGCCGGGGAATGGGGATAACATTCATCCTATATACGACTGGGAGATGTAATCTTCGATGTAAGTATTGTGGTGGGAGCTTTCATCCCATGAAGGTTCCATGGCGCGTCGAGTATGATCTGAGGCTTCTCGAGGATCTTGTGAGAGGCGGTGATGTTATAGCGTATTATGGGGGTGAGCCCCTCCTGAATATCGGGTTCATCGAGGATGTTGTGGGGAGGTTTGGNGATTGCCGTCATGTTATCCAGACGAATGGCCTCCTTCTCGATAGGATTCCACGATGGCTGCTTGAGAGACTTGACGCGATACTCGTCTCTCTGGATGGTGATCGGTGGATAACGGATCGCTGGAGAGGACGTGGGGTCTATGATAGGGTTGTTGGCGGCGTTAAGCGGCTGAGGGNGATGGGCTTCACGGGAGACATTGTTGCTAGGATGGCGGTCACACTCGAGTCCGATATCTATCGCGATGTTGCCCATCTTCTCGGGCTCGGCCCCTTCGACCACGTCCACTGGCAGCTCAGCATGATCTGGCTTGATAGGAGGCTTTGGGGAGGCTTATGGGGCTGGATCGAGTCATCATACAAGCCGGGTCTTGAGAGGCTTATGGAGCTCTGGGTCTCGGAGCTAAGACGCGGGAGGATAATCGGGATAGCGCCATTCCAAGGGATACTGAAGAGGATTCTTGAAGGCGGGCCGATTCCTCCATGCGGGTCGGGCGAGGACTCATTCACGGTGCTTACTGATGGTAGGGTAATCTCATGCCCGATCGCTGTTGAGGAGGATTGGGCGTGGGTGGGCTTGCTCGGCACTATTTCTAGGCGTGAGCTTGAGGGCCGGCGGAATAATGTAGGCGAGCCATGCAGATCATGCGAGCTGCTCCCGATATGCGGTTCAAGATGCCTCTACACTCATTGGGAGAGGCTTTGGGGGGATGAGGGTGTTGAGGCTATCTGTGCCTGCTCGCGCCACATAATAGAGCTCGTTAAGAAGAATCTCGAGAGGATAGAGGAGGCCGCAAAGATAAGCGGGCTGAGGATGGATGACCTGCTCTATCCAAAATACAATAACACTGTGGAGATCATGCCATAGCCCATGATATTATCAGGGTGAGCTGAGATCATCATCGCATCAGATACTGCAGCTCTCATCATACTCGAGGTTAAGCTTGTATCTGGCTTCGGAAAAACCTTGCGCGCCTACTCCTTCGGGCTTCTCGGCAGCGCTGTCGCCCCAGTCCTCGCGAGCTCCTTTATCCCAAAACTCCTCATTAGCTCTATGAAGGCGTCGATCTTCTGCGGGGTTCCGGTCACCTCGACTATCGCGGCATCCGGTGAGAGGTCCACGATCCTCCCCCTGAATGCCCTGACATAGTAGTCTAGGTCTGCTCTGGCCGCTGGGTCCGGGACATGGACCTTCACGAGGGCCATCTCCCTTATCACGGTATTATCCGGGTCGAGCCTCGAAACCTTAAGGACGTCCACGAGCTTTCTAAGCTGCTTTACCACCTGCTCGACCGTCGGCTCGTCCCCATAGAGAGTTATCGTCATCCGTGAAATGTTCGCGTTCTCGGTCGGACCCACGGAGATGCTCTCTATGTTGAAGTTCCTCCTCCTTATGAGCCAGGCCACTCTAAAGAGGACTCCCGGCTTATTCTCAACTATGAATGAGATGACGTGGAGGGGCTTTTTCACGCGCCTAGCTTCCACCCCTCCTCACCTCCCTTAAATCAATTATCATCTCTGCCAGCGACCTCCCCGGCGGCGCGAACGGTAGGACGGGCTCATCCGGGTTTATCCAGACATCTATTACCGTCGTCCTATCGCTGCTCATCGCCTCCTTGAATGCCTTCGAGAACTCCTCTAGGGACTGGGGCCTAGCCGCGTTAGCACCATATGCCTCCGCCAGCTTGACAAAGTCCGGTATGCCGCGCTTCAGGCAGGTCGCGCAATACCTTCTCCCATAGAATAGGTCTTGCCAGTACTTCACCATGCCGAGCCAGCCATCATTGAGTATCACGGCGATTATTGGAATGTTCTCAGCGATTGAGGTTGCAAGCTCCCTCTCAGTCATGAGGAAGCTTCCATCACCATCAATATCCACGACTATCGAGTTTGGCTTGGCGACCTTAGCCCCCAGAGCGGCTGGAAGGCCGAAGCCCATCGTCCCTAGGCCGCCGGATGTTATGAAAGTCCTTGGATGATATACCTCGAGGTAGAGCGATGCCCACATCTGGTTTCTACCAACCCCGGTCGTCACGATTCCATCAGCGGGTAGTAGCCTCCTAATCTCCCTTATCAGATTCTTGGGCGATAGCTCGTCCGCCGAGTTCTGTCCAGTTTTCTCAAGGCTCTCCTTAACCTCCTTCACCCTCTGAAGCCATGTCGAGGAATCCCTCTTCCTTGCAAGCTCCTTCGCGGCCTCGTAGATGGCCTTGAGCGCGTGCTTCGCGTCAGCGACTATCGGTATTTCCGGCTTAATGTTCTTCCCGATCTCAGCGGCATCTATGTCCACGTGGATTAACGTGGCATCCCTCGCGAACGCGTCAAATCTGCCTGTTGACCGGTCGCTGAACCTCGTCCCGACCGCGAGTATTACATCCGCCTCCATTATCAGCTTGTTCGCGGCCGCTGAGCCATGCATGCCTATCCTGCCTATGTATAGTGGGTGGTTCTCCGGAAATGCCCCCTTACCCATCAATGTGACCGTCACGGGGATCATGAGGAGCTCTGCCAGCGCCCTAAGCTCCTCCGAGGCATTCGAGAGTATGACTCCGCCTCCAGCGAGTATCACGGGCCTCTCGGCATTTAGAAGGATCTCGGCAGCCCGCTTAACTTGGAGGGGGTGAGGCTCCTTAACCACCTTGTTTAAGTGTGGTGAGATCTTCGCATCGAAATCCATCTCAGCCTCCTCCCTCTGCACGTCAACCGGGAAGTCTATCAGCACGGGCGCCGGCCTTCCCTCAGTGGCCAGGTAGAATGCCTCCTTCACCACTCTTGGAACCTCCTCAGCGCTCTGGATCTGGAAGGAGTATTTCGTGATCGGCGTCGTTATCCCGATTATGTCAGCCTCTTGGAAGGCGTCCCTACCGATCATGTGCCTCGCGACCTGCCCCGTTATCGCGACTATGGGTGATGAGTCCATGTAGGCTGTCGCTATCCCGGTTACGAGGTTTGTTGCGCCCGGCCCGGATGTGGCCATGCATACCCCAACCCTGCCACTAGCCCTAGCATAGCCATCAGCAGCATGTGCCGCGCACTGCTCATGCCTCACCAAGATATGCCTTATACTGGAGTCATGAAGGGCGTCGTAAACCGGGAGGATCGCGCCTCCCGGAATCCCGAATATCACCTCAACCCCCTCATCCTCCAGCGACTTGACTAAAGCCTTAGCGCCACTCAGCCTCATCTTCTTTAGGGCTTGAGGATGAGATCTCCTAAATTAATCTTGACCGCCCACTGCTGCCCGCATCTTATTAAGAGGGGGTGATGCCCCCGGCACGTAGAACTCTTATGTAGGCGGAGCTTGAGGCTAATGGGCTCAGATATGAGAAGTGATTTGATTAAGCGTGGTCTTGAGAGGGCTCCTCATAGGGCTCTACTATACTCTCTCGGGCTTAGCCGCGATGATTTCGAGAAGCCATTCATCGGCGTTGTCAATAGCTATTCGAGCATGGTTCCGGGCCATGTTCACCTGAGGATGATCGCGGACGCCGTCATCCAGGGCATTAGGGAGGCTGGCGGGGTGCCATTCGAGTTCAACACGATAGTCGTCTGCGATGGCATCGCTATGGATCATGAGGGCATGAAATACTCCCTCCCATCTAGGGAGCTTATAGCCGACTCTGTTGAGACGATTGCTAGGGCGCATGCTCTCGATGGCTTGGTCCTGATACCGAATTGTGATAAGGTTACGCCGGGCATGCTCATGGCCGCTGCGAGGCTCAACCTACCAACAATAGTGATGACTGGTGGGCCGATGCCCTGCGGCTGGTTCCGCGGGAGGAAGGTCGCCTTCTCCCATGTCTATGAGGGTATTGGGAGGGTTAAGGCTGGAGAGCTGAGCGAGGAGGAGCTTGAGATGCTGGCTATGGCCGCCTGCCCAACCCCGGGCTCCTGTAATGGCCTCTACACGGCGAATACCATGGCATGTATAGCCGAGGCGATTGGCCTCGCCCTACCGGGCTCAGCGACGCCGCCGGCGACGAGCTCTAGAAGGATAGCACTCGCCCGCGAGGCTGGGAGGAGAATAGTTGGGCTCGTTAGGGAGAACTTAACCGCGCTCAAGATCTTGACAAGGAAGGCTTTCGAGAACGCGATAAGGGTTGATCTCGCGCTTGGAGGCTCTACGAACACAGTCCTCCATCTCATGGCAGTTGCTAGGGAGGCTGGCGTGGACTTGGAGCTCGAGGACTTTGATAGGCTTAGCAGGGAGACGCCACAGATAGCCGAGCTCATCCCAAGCGGCCCCCATGGCATGGATGATTTTGATAAGGCTGGAGGCGTGCCCGCAGTCATGAAGACCCTTGAGCCGCTCCTCAACCTCGACGCTCTCACCGTCACAGGGAAAACAGTCGGCGAGAACATCGCTAATGCAAGGAGGCTTGATGAGGAGGTTATCAGGCCTCTTGATAGGCCGATTAGGCCCACTGGTGGGATCGCGATCCTGAAAGGGAGCTTGGCGCCGAGGGGCGCTGTCCTCAAGACGGCTGGAGTGCCATTGAGTATGATGAGGTTCCGGGGTAGGGCCAGGGTCTTCGAGTCTGGTGAGGAGGCTGCTGACGCCCTCCTAAGTGGAAGGATACTGGAGGGTGAGGTGGTTGTGATAAGGTATGAGGGGCCGAGGGGCGGGCCTGGGATGAGGGAGATGCTTGCTCCAACCGCTGCTCTCGTGGGCATGGGGCTCATGGAGAAGATTGCGCTGGTGACGGATGGGAGATTCTCGGGCGCGACGCATGGCCTCTGCGTGGGCCATGTCTCACCGGAGGCGGCTGAGGGCGGCCCAATAGCGGTTGTCGAGGATGGCGACCCGATCTCGATCGATGTCGAGGCGAGACTCCTGAATCTCGAGGTCTCGGAGGATGAGCTTAGGCGGAGGCTGGAGTCCTGGAGCCCGCCAAAGCCCAGAGCTGAGAGAGGCTGGCTTCTAAGATATTCTCTCAGCGTATCCTCGGCTGATACTGGCGCAATTCTCGGGCCGTCCCCGGAGCGCTAGGGGATAATAGCTGCTGATATGTCTTGAGTGGGCTGGGATGAGCGGCGAGGAAATTGAGCTGACCGGATATCTAATCTCAATAAGACCTAGGACTAGGATGGGGCTTATCGAGTATGAGCTCAAGATCATGAGCTCCGGCGGTGAGCTCCTCACAGTATATACACTGAATCCTCCAAGCTTCCTAAGCCCCGCGATCCANGTCTGGGCCAGGATTGTTCTCAGCAGGCAGAGGGGTGTCCCTAGGTGGATTGTCGCCGAGATGAGGNTTATCGGCGAGCCGGGGGCTATCGAGGTCGCTCAAGCAGTCATAGAGGATGTTTCTAGGGGCATTTACCCGATAGTGAGCGGCAGGATGAGTGGGAGGGCGTTCAGCGTGCCTGTGGATGAGGAGCTTCTCTCGAAGATCCCATCCCAGCTCCCATGTACACTATACTGCGTCTTCGTGAAGAGGGGGCCGGAGCTGAGGCTCGTCGAGGTGCTGAGCGAGAGGGAGTATGAGCTCTTCAAGAAGACCTTGGAATTGGTCTCGGAGATCGAGAGGGAGGTGGCTGATGCGGATGAGAAGGTTCATAGATACTTGGTGGAGGCCTCGNCCCTCATCGCTACCTGAATAGCCTCCTGAAATTGAACTCNATGGCCTCCTCCACGTCNTCAACCATCANCCCNTTCACCTCCGCGATCAGCTTGATCAAGTCCGCGACCATGTCCGGTCTGAGGCTCAAGCCCCTATACTCNTANGGGCCATCGCTCTCCGTCAATATCATGTCTATGGGCGCCTTCCCAATCACCTCCCTATGCTTCGGCTGTATCCTAGCCGCCGGGTTTATCGTGATCATGTAGCCGCTCTCCCGGATCTCCTCAAGCATCTCAAGCGGGCCATTATACCAGTGGATTATCGCGGACTCGACATCCATCCTCCTAAGAACCTCAAGAACCTCCATCCAAGCATCCCTCGCATGAATATTCATCGGCAGATCATATTCTGCCGAGAGCTTGCAGAAGATCTTGAAGACCTCCATCTGCTTCTCCCGGTTCCGCCTCCTCCCATCTAGGCCAACCTCGCCTATGCCCTTCACATCCTCCCTCCTCTCGATTAACGTAACCACATCATCTATCTCCTGCTGCGTTATCTCCTCCAAGCTCCATGGATGAACCCCGATGAACGGCATAATGTTCTCGAACTTCTCGATGAGGCTCAGGGTCTTCAGACTACTCTCCAGATCCTCAGAAACCGCGATCAAGATTATTCTATTCTCGACACGCCTGAGAACCTCCTCGTCCAACGCATGAGCATGACAATGGGCGTCAATAAGCATACCGCCTTCACGAGATACCTTGTATACGGGTAGTCTTAAGGCTAATGTTAAATCTTGGCGGCGCCAGCCTGCATGAGATGAGGACGTTCCTCAAGGAACTTTCCATAAAGACTAGTGGCAGGGTCGAGTTCAGGGATATCACGCGGGAGGTTGAGGAGGCTGTTAGGGAGAGTGGGATCAAGAGCGGCGTCGCAATAATATTCACGCCGCACACGACGACAGGCATATTCATGAATGAGGATGAGGGCGGGCTGAAGAGGGATCTTGAAAGGATCCTGGAGAAGCTCATCCCGGAGAAAGGAGGATACATGCATGATGAAGTGGATTATAACGCGTATGCNCATCTAAGATCTATAATCTTGGGAGCATCGCTCGCGGTGCCAGTCGAGGGTGGGAGGCTAATGCTCGGGACCTGGCAGAGCATATTCCTCGCGGAGTTCGATGGGCCGAGGAGCAGGAGGGTCTATGTCAGGGTCATGGGATCTGATTAAAACCCGATACGCACCCTTCTCAGCATGGGCCTGTAGATGAGCGTGATGACAAGCCCCGCGATGAATCCGCCGAGATGGGCTGCATAAGCTACCCGCGAGAAGGGCATTAAGAGGGCGTAGAAGACCTGGAGTAATGCCATTATGAGTATCGCGACTATGGCGGGGGCAACGACCGGGAACCACATGAAGAACACGACCCTCCTCAGCGGAAAGAGGACGGCGTAGGCCGCCATGATGCCGAAGATNGCGCCCGAGGCCCCGATCGATGGCGTGAGTAGGAGCTGCTTAGCCGGGTAGAATGTCAGGATAAAATATGCATGAGCATAGTCGGCTGCGATGCCGCTGGCAAAATAGAGGATGAGATACTTCACCCTCCCGAGAACCCTCTCAACATCCGGGCCGAATATGAGGAGGGCGAACATGTTCAAGAATAGGTGGATAAGATCTCCATGGAGAAACATGGATGTTATCAGCCTATACGGCTCCCTCCCCAGTATCGTGAGAAAGGGTATCGCGGAGAAGCTAAGGATAATCTCATCGAAGAGGCGGGGGTTCGCCAGCTGGGTCGCGAATGTAGCCAAGCCTATGATCGTGTTCATACCAATTATAATCCACGTGGCCCTAGCGCTTGGCGTGCTGATTACGTAACCCTCCATTACATAATGTCTCTAGGCTCACGGCTATTAACATTTCCCCCTCCGATGAATGCGAGCGGGCTCTCGGGCTTCATTATCTCCCTCAGCAGGATCGTCGCGTATGATCCGGGTGGGAGCTCGATGCTCAGCTTTATTGAGCCATCATCCAGCTCTGATATCCTGCAGCTCCATCTCGTGATCTTTATTGGGCGGAGTGAGCCCCTAGTCGAGGCCTCTGGGCATATTTTCAGCCGGAATGCATTCGGCTCCAAGCCCATCTCATCTAGGATGCTGAGGAGTATCTCACCCTTCCTGCTTCTCGGTATTGGGGAGAGGTATCCCGGCACCGGCAGCGCGACCGCTAGCTTTCCACGCGATATGAGCCTCTCGACCTGCTGTATATTCGCCTCCGAGACCATTATCGGCCTGCCCGGCTCCGGCCTCCCAAAAGTATCGAGCCTCACAACGAGGTCTCCAACCTCGACCACGCCCAAGAGATCCTCCGCGATCACCCTGGATAGGGCCTTATTGAATATCAGGGCTGAGACCGACTCGACGAAAAGCCTTCTAAGCCTGAGTGGAATTGATCTCAGAGCGCCGAGATAGTCTCCAGGCCTTCTCGCTAGATGTCTTAGGATCGCCCGCTCATATCTCAGTATCCTCGGGAAGTATTCCAGCGCCCTCGCCGGATCGAAGTCCTCGAGAAGCCTCATTCTCGCCATCCTATTCTCACTGCTCTCGAGCGGGGAGTATTCTGCGAGAAAAGCCTTGACAGCCTCCTCGATCCTCCCCTCGATCATCAGCCTCCCAACTATGGGAGTTATCGGCCTCGAAATTCCGAACCTCTGATGGCCATAGAAGTTGGGAATCCCCCTGAGCCTAAGCTCTTCCAAGATCCTTTGAGCGGCCTCAGCCCCATCACTCGGCCCCCGGATCACGATTTCAAACATGTTTCTCGCAAGCCTCTCGGAGCTTATCCTCCAGCCCACATGCATTATCGGGAGAATTTTTATCACGCCTCCAACCTCGACTCTTTCCGGCCTAATGCTCCATGCTGGAAGCGTTATGAACTGCCAGCTCACGCTCACCTTATCCTTGATGCCGCATACGCCAATCTGTGCTGGCCTTATCCCAAGCTGTTTCGCGAGAATCGTGCAAGCCCTTATCGTATCCACGCCTCTCTTCCACATCACCGCGAGCAGCTGATCCCCAAACCCCTCCCTCAAACCCGTCCAAGACTCATATGCGAATCTCGCGTCAAGACCATCCACAAGCTGCTCCCACGTCTGAAAATCCTCCGGGGATGATTTTATGACGCCGCCCACCCCACCACCCCGCGTCAGATAATACTCTATACCAATGAACTTCTCAACAGACTCGGGGGTTAGGCTTGCGAGGATTCCCAGCATCATCCACTCACGGAGAAATCTTGCCCCGGGAGATTAAAGGAGCTTAAGCCTTCCTGTTAGCTTGTCGAGGATCTCAGAGGGCGCTGGCCCAATCCCGCACGCGGTTAATGTTCCCGGCGGGATCTCCGTCAGCCCCGCATCCTCTATCAAGCTCGCCGGAAGCCCCATCCTCCTCGCCTCCTCATAGAATCTCCTAAGCTCATCCTCGCTCTCAACCCTCAGGACCACCTTCTTCTGGCCCTCAGATAGCCATGCCTCAAGCCAGTCGGGCCTAAGCCTCCTACACTCCTCGGCAGCTGAGACGGCTGCATGAGCGGCTTGAGCCGCTATCTTCCCCTTACTCATCCTCAGATCCGCCCTCACGAGTATTGCCTGCTTATACCTGAACTCCCTCAACATGATTCCACTCGAGAGGATGGCTCAATAATCTTTCTGTGCTATTGTCCTGAGTCTCTCAACACCCCCTATCCTCTTGATGTATTCGGCGACGCTACGCGGCACGAGGCTCTCCCAGTCGCCTCCCCTCAGCATAAGCTCCCTTATCCTCGCCCCCATCTCTAGGTCTCTCTGATAGAGATTTACAGGCTTCACTTCATAACCCCCCTCCTCGAAGAGCCTCCTCACCAGTGGGTTATTCGTGTAGACCACGTGGAAGCTTGGGCAGAAGGACTTGACCCTCGCAACCCAGACCGAGTGCTCGCCAACATCGGGGACCGGGATTATATAGACGCGCGCTAGGTCTATGTTCTCCTCTGCTAGGGCTTGGCGGATCATCTCAANCCGCTCACCAGCCGTGAACGGGTTCTCAAGCGTATGACTATACTGCGCGCTTCCCACAACTATCACAAGCTCATCACANTCAGCTAGGACTGTCTTNATAGCATGAACATGGCCCAGATGNGGTGGCTGAAACCTGCCGACNAAAAGCCCCCTTCTCAAGTCTCTACTCAGCCTCCAGCCCTTATGCCACAGCTTTACACGGTCTGGGGCTTGAGCATCTTTAAAATATTAACTTCAGCCGGGCCTCACATAGCCTATCCCCGTGATTCTTATAGTCGCGGGTTCTCCAAGCCTTCCATCGATCTCGGCGTTTATGCCGGCCATGATCTTGCATAGGTCTATGCTTGTTGTCGTATGCATTGTTAGCTCTGCGACCTTGTATTCAGAGACCCCGGATGCGAGTGCTGCCCATATCACGAGCTGGTCGCCTAGATGCCTATCCACGGGTGCCCCTGTCTCGAGCTGTTTTATGAGGCTTTGAGCAGCCTCCTCCGCAANCCTCTCCGCTGGGACACCGATCTTCCCGAGGTTATCAGAGGCCATTACGGCGCCTGATTCCAGCTCCGCCACCAAGATTATCCCGCAGCCCGGGTCGAGGGAGCATGCGCTGTCTCCGGGCTGGAGGGCCTGCCTCTCAACATGAACATCTCCATATCCTGCGCCTTTAAGGATCCTCTCAGCAGTCGAGGCCATGCGCTCTACAATATGCGCCGGCAGTCTGCAGCTATAGCTTAGGCCGCGTATCCTCCTCACGCCACCAGACTCCATCAATCTTATCGGCTTGAGCCTCTCAACAGGCTTCGACCTCGCTCTAACAACGCCGCCGCCCCTCGGGTAGAAACCCCTCCTCAGGAGCTCGACCTCGAAGCTGCAGCCCATCCTATCCAAGATCGGTATCAAGACGTATTGAAAGTATTCGACGGGTGGGGCCATAGGATTGTTCGTCCCACCTCTAAGCTCCACCTCAACAGACTCGCTACTAAAGGCCATAACCGGCATGAGGCTCTGGAGTATGAGCGTTGTGCTACCGGCGGTTCCCGCGTCGAAACTCATTCTACCGCCCTTGAGCGCCCTCGGCCTAAAGATTATCTCCTTGGAGCCGACATAGAGACCCGAGACCTCCGCTGATGAGAGGGTTGCAACAGCCTTAACACCCGTGAGATGCTGCGGCCTCAGCCCCGGATTACTCCTCTTAGCCCTGATATTATAGACCCTTATCGGCTTCATCAAGACGGCGGAGAGTGAGACCGCGTTTCTGAGGATCTGGCCGCCGCCTTCACCCATTGATCCATCTATCTCGATCAGCTCCATGCCGAGCATCATCTCCAGCATTCTTTGTTTTAGCTTTGACGCGGGCTTGAGAGGATCTTCTCCGCGACCTCCCTAACCCGCTCCGCCTCTTCAATGCTCGCCCCGAGTATCTCGGCCACCTCATTCGCCCGGAGCTTAATCAGCTGGTTCAAAGTCACTATTCCCCGGTCGCCGAGCTTCGCGATCATATCAGCGGGAAGCTCCTTGAGCATCGTTATCGGATAGATTCTCTTGCTCGAGACGATGTCGCTGAGCGCGAATGCTCTCGGATACCTCCATCCCATATACATTATCCCCTTACATCTCGCATACTGCTCCGCATGCTGGGAGATTTTCGTGTTGCAGACTAGGATGGCGGATGTGAAGGCATATGGGTGGAAGCCCAGCCTATAACCCTCCCTGAGATCCTCTAATGCGGCCCATAGTTCAAGTATCGTGCCGAGCCCAGTATACGTGTGATGGTTGAAGTGATGCTTCACCTCGACGACGAAGACCTCATCGCCCTTAAACGCTATGCCATCTATCTCGTGGCTCACGCATCTGCCCTCGAGAACCCTCCCCGGCTCGACGAGGTATCCAACCTCCCTTAAGATAATCCTGGCATAATCCTCGAAATCTGGCTTCGGCCTCATAGCCGAGATCGCCTCCCTGATATCTCTCAAGTGAGAGAGCTCGGGCCTAACCTCCTCCGCGAGCCCGCGGATCATCGTAAGAATCTCGGATGTCGGAATCCCATCATAAACCCTCTCGGAAACCTCCCTCTCTATCCTCTCCGCATCAGCCCGGTCCAGCCCGAGGTAGAGGGCTGTCCTTAGCACCTTAGAGCCATCATAGGGCTCAAGCCTGCCATCAGCCTTTCTAACCCTTATCACGCCCTATCAAATGCCGCCACCTAGGAATAAACGCTTCCACTAGCCCATGGAAGGGGCTGAATTAATATGCTAGTCCGCTGATCATGTCTCAGCGATGATGAGTCCTGGCTACCTGATGAGATGAGGATGGTTAAAAGCTCTGAGCGCGCATCATAATATCGGCTTGGGATGATGGGCACTAGGCCTGTTATCTCGATCCTCACGGACTTCGGGCTTGCGGATCCATACGTGGGGCAGGTGAAGGGCGTTATACTATCGTACTGCAGGGATGCGGTGATAATTGATCTAACGCATGAGGTTATGCCGTTTAACGAGCTTCAAGCGGCCTTCATCCTGAGAGTGAGCGTGCCATACATGCCTCCGGCCACGATCCATCTCTGCGTCGTTGATCCGGGAGTTGGGACTAGGAGGAGGGGGATAATCCTGGAGACCGTGAGGGGTGATGTATTCATCGGCCCTGATACGGGCTTCATGGCGCCAGCCGCCGAGATCCTCGGGGTATCCGCGGCCTATGAGATTGATGAGTCTAATCTTCCTCCCAGGAATGCTGAGACATTCCATGCGAGGGATGTCTTCGCTCATGTCGTCGGCAGGCTTGCCCGGGGAGAGAAGCCCTCAAGCCTCGGCAGGAGGATCGAGTCCTATGCGGCCATGAGGCTACCGGAACCCGTTATCGAAGGCGATTCAGCCGAGACGACGATAATGCATGTGGATAGGTTCGGTAATCTCGTGACGAATCTCAAGCCCATGCAGCTCGGCCTAGAGCTTGGCGACGAGGCCCTCGTGAGCGTTCCGTGTAGAGAGCTTAGATGCAGGTATGTGAGGTCTTATGGCTTCGTGGAGGCTGGACAGCCGCTGCTCACGGTTGGGGGATGGGGATATCTCGAGCTCTCGGTGAATCGTGGAAACGCTGCGGAGATCTTCGGGCTTAAGCCGGGTGATAAGCTTAGGATCACCAAAGTGAGGTGATCAAGGTTGATCGGCAAAGCCGTGATCCTCGCGCGTGGAATGGGCAAGAGGATGAGGAGCAGCTTGGACCAGGTANCCCTCGACCCACAGGTTGAGAAGTTCGCAAGGCTCGGCTGGAAGCCATTNATNCCCATCTCCGGNAAGCCATTCATCTATCATCAGCTGAAGGTTCTCGCNGGGCTTGAGGTCCATGAGATCTGCCTCGTCATTGGGCCGGAGCATCTTGAGCTAAGGAGCTATTTTGATGAGGTTGGCCGGGAGCTGGGGATCTCTATCAGCTTCGCGATCCANGAGAGGCCTCTTGGGACCGCTGACGCCGTCTATGCCGCCAAGGAATTCGCCGAAGANGACGTCTTCCTCGTGTTGAATGGTGATAATTTTTACCCGAGGGATGCCCTTGAGCCCGTGATCAGGGCAGAAGATCACGGCATATGCTATGTTGGCGGCTTCAAGCTGGAATCCCTGCTCTCATCTGGGAACTTCGGGCTCGAGAGGATTAGATCTTTTGCGGTCATGGAGATTAATGATGACCTAAACCTCGTCAGGATAATTGAGAAGCCCAAAAACCCGGAGGCGTATAGGACGAGATATGGCATGCTCGTGAACATGAATCTCTGGAGGTTTAGCCCGGTGATATTCGAAGCTTGTAGGCGCGTTAAGCCTCATCCCGTCAGGGGGGAGCTTGAGCTGACAGCAGCCGTCCAGCTCATGATAGATGAGGGTCTCTGCGGGGTAAAAGTTATCCCGCTAGACTCATGGGTCCTCGACCTAACATATACCACGGACATAGATCGTGTTGAGAGGGTCTTGAGGAGGGTTCTTGGAGAAGACTTAAGCCCTTGAGAAGTGGGTGTCTAGCGTGCTCGTGGCGGTCTATGAGGATGATTCCGAGAAGTTCCTAAGGCCCCTCACGCTGGCAAGGCCGGTCTATACCCTTAGATGCGGCGCGAGCATGCTTTATGAAAAGATCCTGTCAGGCGTCGAGGGCCATATAGTCTTCTATGTTAGGAGCATGTTGCTTGATGTTGCTCGCGAGAGGCTTGGGGGCATCGGTGAGGTCCATGCGCTTGATGATGTCAAGGCGCTCATGAGAGGCGAGGATCTCCTCCTCGTTAATGGCAGATGGCTCTTCGACCAGAATCTCCTCAAGCTTGAGGATGGCGTCGCGATTGGGGATGTCGAGCCAGTCTACGCGTTCATCAGAAAGAATGATATCAAGAGGATTCTGATNGGGTGCAGGAACGTTGGAGATGTGCTTGAGAGGGCTGAGCGCGAGCTTGGAGCCCATGGGATTGAGGGGGCNAGGCTCGTAAAGTATCCATGGGATCTTGTGAGATATCATCGGCTCGAGCTTGAGAGGGATTTGGAGAGGCTTAGGTGGCTTAAGCCCTGGGTGAGACCAGGCGGCGAGGGCATCTACGTGGTGGGAGATAGGGAGGATGTCATGGTCTCAGGAAGCGCCAAGATCTATCCATGCGTCGTCTTAGACTCGACAAGCGGCCCAATAATAATCGATGATGATGCCGTGATCTTCCCNCATAGCTATNTTGNCGGACCATGCTATATTGGGAGAGGATCTTGGATCGTGGGCGGGAGGATCACTAGCTCCTCGTTAGGGCCCGTATGCAGGGTTGGTGGAGAGGTTGAGGAGACGATATTCCAAGGATTCTCGAACAAGTATCATGCGGGCTTCGTGGGCCACAGCTATATCGGCGAGTGGGTGAATCTCGGAGCATTAACAACAACCAGCGATCTAAAGAATGATTATGGGCCTGTCAGGGCTCCGGCTGCTGGAAAGCTCATGGACACTGGGATGATCAAGCTGGGCGCATTTATAGGCGATCACACGAAGACCGGGATCGGCTCCCTCCTCTCAACAGGCTCCATGATAGGCATAATGTGCAACCTCGTCACGTCGGGCGAGCCNTACCCCAAGTATGTGCCGCCATTCACGTGGTATGTTAAGGGGAGGGTATGGNACTGGGTCGACGTGAACCGCATGATCGANGCCGCTGAGAGGATGATGGCTAGGAGGGGTTACGGGATGAGCGAGGCCGAGAAAAAGCTCTATCGAAGGCTTTACGAGGAGACGATAGAGGAGAGGAGGAGGTTCTNGGAGAACCTTCTAGTGGGACGCCATGGCTAGTGTGCGAAAGGTTAAGAACTAGGAAACCCAACACTAATCGGTTAGTATGGCATTACGTTACCCGCTCCCCGGCGCTACCACGGTTGGCATAAAGACAACTGACGCCGTCGTCCTAGCCTCGGAGAAGAGGCTAACCTACGGCTACTTCGTGATGAGCAAAAATGTTAGGAAGGTCTTCCAGATAACCCCAAAGATAGGAGCCGCCTGCGCAGGCCTAGTCGGCGACATGCAGATCCTAGTGAAGGGTGCTCAGGCCGAGATAAACATCTACAGATACACGTATAGGAAGGAGCCTAAGGTCGTCTCCGTCGCGAAGGTCCTCTCAAACTACCTGTTCGATAGCAGGTTTATACCCTATATCGCGGAGACCATTGTTGGTGGGTTCGATGATACCGGGCCGCATATCATAGTCCTCGATCCTCTAGGCTCCATGATAGAGGATGATTACGCGGTTGTGGGCTCCGGCGCCGAGATAGCCATCGGCGTGATCGAGGCTGAGTATAGGCCCGACCTATCACCAGGGGATGTTAGAGCTCTTGCGATAAAGGCGATAAAGGCGGCGATAGCGAGGGATGCGGCGAGCGGGAACGGCATAGACCTTCTACTTTTCTCGGAAGAGGGCTTAAAGCTAAACGAGACCATAGGCATCTGAATGCCGCTTGAGGAGATCCTCAGCAGTAGGGGTAGGATTATCCTCCGCCTAGCCCAAGAGAATGCCCTAGTCAGCGGCGTCAGGATTTCTACAGCAAAGCTCGCCGAGGAGATCGGGATCTCACAGCAATCTGCCTCAAGGCTCTTGATAGAGCTTGAAAGGGAGGGGCTTATTGAGAGGGAGGCCTCGGGGAGAGGCACTGTTATAAGGCTGACGGATAAGGCGCTCGACCTAATGCTATCGCTTCACGCCAAGTTAAAGGAGGTTCTTGAGAGGCCGTCCGAGATTATCCTCACGGGTAGGGTCTTTACCGGGCTGGGGGAGGGCGCCTACTATGTCCAGATACCATTCTATATGAAGCAGTTTGAGGAGAAGCTCGGGTTCAAGCCCTATCCCGGAACACTGAACCTGAGGCTAATTAGTAGGGACGATATATTGAAGAGGACTCTGGTGGAGAGGGCTGCTAGAATAGAGATAGAGAGGTTTAGTAATGGAAGGAGATCCTATGGCGGCGCGAGATGTATCAAGGCGCGCGTCGGGGACGAGGAGGCCGCTATACTCTTCATAGAGAGGACGCATTATCCGAGGGAGGTTATCGAGATACTGTCGCCAGTCTGCATTAGGGAGAAGCTTGGGCTGAGGGATGGGGATATTGTGTGTGTAAAGGTGAGCTTGAGCCCACTCGACCTAGCATGATGAGCCCTTGCCCATGATCTCCGCCGCCCGCCTGATAAGCTCCGATGTGCTGGATGGGCCATGTGATGAGAACTTCCCGAGCTTGACGACCTTTACATTCAACCCCCTGGACTCGATAAACCTCATGAACTCCCTCATCAAGTCTTCTTGATCATATCCGAAGACCACTATATCCGGCTTCACCTCCTCAATCACCCTCTCAAATGAGAATGGGACGTGGCCGAGGATCACCTCATCAACGGGTTTGAGCATTGAGATTATCTCCCTCCGAGCCTCCTCCCCAAGGATCGGCTCCCTCCCCTTCCTCCTCTTAATCGTCTCATCCCTGGCCACGACGACTATAAGCCTCGAGCCCTCGCCTCCAACACGCTTAGCCTCTGCAAGAAACCTAACATGGCCCGGATGGAGGAGCTCGAATGCCCCGGATGCTAAGACGCGCTTCCCAGCCCTTTCCTCCATCACCGCACAAATCCAGGTCCACCATATTTATCCATTGATCAGCTTGCTTGGTGGAGGTTTTAATTCCAAGCCAAGCCCACCTTCTCTAGGTGCCTGGGAGTTGAGAAGGCTGGATGAGCTCTGGTATAGGCTCAACTCGATCGAGGCTCTTAGGATGCTCAAGAAGCACATGTCCTATGAAAGGCTCTCCTCCATCCTCGGCCTCCCGCCAGCCGTCCTCTCGCGATACGTGAATGGGCATGTTCTCCCGAGCCCCGAGAAGTCTAGGGCCATCATGGCGGCCTTCAAGAGAGAGTTCCTGCTGGATGAGGTTAGGCGGAGGCTCGCAAGAGATGAGGTCGGGGCAATAGACACGAGCGAGATAATCCATGACCCGCTTTTATTGAAGCAGATAGTCCTAGCTGAGCTCGAGAAGCTCATGGGTTTCAAGGTTGATAGGGTGATGACGATGGAGTCCGACGGCATTCCGGTCGCATATCAGCTGGCCTCAATCCTCGGAGTAGGCTTAGCGATCGCGAGGAAGAGCAAGAAGATCGGCGTAAGGGACTTCGTGGAGGTTAAGCAGATATTCGANTCGGGGGCATACCGATACATCTACCTCCCGAAAGGCCTCGTGAAGAAGGGGGAGTATGTCCTCCTNGTNGATGATATAATCAGGACGGGTGGCACCATGAGGGCGATGATAGCCCTATGCAAGGAGCTTAAGGCGAATATCTCGGGAATGTTCTCGATAATAGCCCTGAGAGGGGTTAAGGAGAGGCTCATGGAGGAGTTCAATATACCGATCGAGTCCTTTATCACGATCTAGCCTTGTCTTGAGCTCCATGAGAACCTGACCCTGCCGAGCATCCTGAGGCAGTCTAACAGCCCCTCGGCATAAGAGATCGCGGCCAAGGAGTCGAGGCCGCGGCCGCCCGAGAGAAACCTCCTCGAATCATCAAGATATCTCTCCACTAGATCCAAGACCTCCTTAACCTCGCTTGATTGGTCTATGAGCTCGAGCCCCCTCAGCGCGTTCTCGACATTCTCGATATACCTCTGTAGCCTCTGCCAGATGATCCAAGGCGGCTTATGCTGTTCAATCACTCTAGGGCTCGCGCCCAGCAGGGTCTCCAACGCCTCTGCCTCAGAGAAATGGAGGCTTCCCGGGAAGATTATGCTATGTGGTGGCGGCGGGTAGTTTCTCTCAAGCGCCTCGGCAAGACTTCCAGCCCACCTGAACTCATCCCCAAACCCTATCCTAGCTAAGCATATTACCAGCCTCTCAGGCGTTATCAAGCCCATCCCAAACTCGTCCTCAACCCGCATAAGCATTCTTATCGCTGATGGTATGTCTAGGCCTCCATCCGCCGTGTCGAGGAGTATGAGAGTGTGAAGGCCGCGCTCCATGTTCTCCAGGATCGCCCTATAGCATGTCTCGACGCCAACACCGCTCCTAGGAATGGTCACGATCTTCCCGAACTTGTATGCCTGGAGACATGAGGCGGAGATGAGGGCCGAATGGGCTGAGACGCCATGGATCACATGATACTTGACGCCCCTGCGAGCAGCCTCAATGATGATCGAGATATGCGTGGTGGCTATCAGGGGGTCTCCCGGGACAAGAATCGCGATATCCCTCTCTCCAGCCTCCTCAACTATGCGCGAGACATCCTCCTCTAAGAGCCTTCTATCAGCCTCGATGAGCCTAGAGCCTAGGATAATCCTCAGCTCCTCGATGAGCTCCGGCTCGAGGAAGCTCGTATAAGTATCCAAGTAAGCCTTATCCGATTTCGCAATAACCTCCATAGCCATCCTCGTCAGGTAGCCGCTGCTCCCGAGGCCCAGCCCAACAAGATAAAGCGCCATGATTCTTCAAGCATGACTCGCTAGCAGCTGTGTAATCATCTTTTCCTCANGTGCTCGAGGAGGCCGTGAGCGAGGATCCTTGCAACCCTCAACGGCTCGGGCACCCTCCCGAAGATCGTATATCGATCTATTATCTTNGCTGCGTCGCCTGGATCCAGCCCCACAGACCTGAAATAGATCTTGAAGCCATTCTTATTCGTCATCTCGATCCTCGGCCCATTCCTCTCATAGACCTCGATCCTCTTCCTCCAGTCATCGGGGAAATACTTGATGAAATACTCCCTGATCCCGGCGCTCGGGTTGTATGTCACGGAGATCACGGGGAGCCCTGTTTCCTCATGGAGCCTCTGAAGATCGATCACGTTGAACCTGCTTATTATGCAGCCATTCAGCATCAGGAGCATAATATCCTCCCTCCCAAGCGACCTATACATCTCGAGAATGCTGTCTGTCGCGTCCATACCACCGACTGTGCACTCGCCGAACACCACGCCATCTATGATGAGGTCGCCGCGCATGACAACCCCGGCTAGGGCTGCCTTCCCCCCAATATCCTTCCTAAAGCTCTCCGCCACACCTAGAACCCTAACACCCTTCTTCTGGACAGCCGTGGGATAACTGCTCATCAACAGCCTTCCTCGACCAGCTCTACTTCCTCTCCCTCTCTCTTCTCAGCTTTTCAAGTATCTCCTTCGCGCGATCCAGCCTGATACATTTCTCCCGCACCATGATCTCGGCCACCTGATCTATCTCATCGCCCACAGCTCCCGCCATGATCGCTATATTCTTCGCGTGAAGCGACATGTGGCCCGCCTGTATGCCCTCGGCGGCTAGGGCCCTTAGCGCCGCCAAGTTCTGGACGAGGCCAACCGCGCCTATCACCTCNGCAAGCTCCCTAGCAGTCTTAACGCCGAGAATCTTCAAGCATATCCTCGCAAGCGGGTTCGTCCTAATCGCGCCGCCAACTATCCCAACTGCCAACGGCATCTCCAAGCTCCCGACGAGATTTCCCCTCTCATCAATCTCCCAGGTGCTGAGCGGCTTATATGTGCCGAATCTACAGGCGTATGCGTGCGCCCCAGCCTCGACAGCCCTCCAGTCATTCCCGGTCGCGATTACAACCGCGTCAACGCCATTCATTATCCCCTTATTATGCGTCGCGGCGCGATATGGGTCGGCGTCCGCGAATGCCCACGCCTCAACAATCCCCTCAGCAACCTCCCTCCCGCCGACAGCCTCGGGCGGGATCCTCGTCCAAGCCCTAACAAGCCTCCTATCGGCTAGGTTCGATATTATCCTGAGCCTGTATCTTCCGCCTGTTATCGAGGCGAGCCTTGGTGCAACAGCCTCAGCCATCGTATTCACGGCATTAGCTCCCATCGCATCCCTCACATCAACGATCAAGTGGACTATCAGCATGGGGCCGAGCCTCGTCTCGATCACCCTCGCCTCGAGATCCCTCGCCCCTCCTCCGAGATTGACGAGGACTGGGTCCTGCTCGTTAGCTATCGCCAGTATCTCCTCCTTGTTTCGCANGACCTCAAGCCTCGCGGCATACGGGTCTTTGATCCCGACGAGCTGTATCTGGCCTATCATCAGGGACTCCGTGCTCTGGGCGAAGACTCCGCCACCCTCCCTCGTCATCCTCGCGGCATTCGAGGCGGCCGCGACCACGGACGGCTCCTCAATAACCATGGGGACCATGTAATCCCTGCCATTAATCAGGAAGTTCACGGCTATCCCGAGCGGGAGCTGGAACGTCCCAACCACATTCTCGATCATCCTGTTAGCAGTATCCTTATCGAGCGCCGCATATTTCCTCAAGAGCTCAACCTCCTCCTCACTTAGCCCAGCAAACTCTGCAACTATCCTAAGCCTCTCCTCNACCGTGAGCTTGTAAAAGCCCGGGATCCTACTCGTCCTCTCCATCGCGCTCAAATGTGACAAAACCNAGCTTAAAGCTTTCNAACTTAGTAGCCAGCNTCATGGAGCCTCTCCCTAAGAATGGATGCCGAGCGGATGATCCCATCACGAGCATCCTCATACTCTATTATCTCGATTATTCCTTCTCGGCCTATTCTCGCTGGAACCCCGACGGCTATATTCCTGAGACCATACTCCCCATCTAGGATCGCGGAGACTGGCAGAATCTCTTGGGAGTCTGCGAGGATCGCTTTTGCCTGTATATAGATTGAAGCCGCGGGCCCGTAGACTGTCGCGCCTTTCCTCCTTATCACCTCCATCGCCAGGCCCTTGAGCTGTTCTTCGAGATCATGATGCCCGCCGCGGATGAACATGCTATCGCCATGTTCTCCTAGAACCATGTCATCGCTCCTTTGCCCGAGGATGCTCCAGAGCCTCGCTGTATCGAGGATGCCTCCCATTCCCATTATCCTATGCCTTGGGATCCCGAGCTCCCTCCAGAGAAGATATGTCATCAGGTCCACGGGATTTGAGACCACCATTATCACCGCGTCACCACAAACATCCTTGAGGCTTGCGGCGACTCGTCTCATTATCTCCGCGTTCGTCTTAAGCAGATCGAGCCTCGACATCCCCGGCTTCCTCGCCGCGCCAGCCGTGACTATTATCAGGTTTGAGCCCCTTAAAAGATCATAATCAGAGCCTCCATGTATCCTCGTCCGCTTCCCGAGAGCATAAGCCGCATGCATCAGGTCTAGGGCCTCCCCCTCAGCTAGATCACCCAAGACATCCACGAGAACAAGCTCATCAAGATCCATGAGGGATAGAAGTGTATAGGCGGCTGTGCTCCCAACCCTTCCAGCCCCAACTATCCCAACCTTCACCAATCCAAACCACCAAATATGGGAGACTTTGGAGGATTAAGGGGAAAAGATTTGTCTAGGATTAAAGAATTAAAAATGATCTTTTGAGGGGGCTTACTTCTTGGTTGCCTCTTCCATGGCTTTTCTCAGCATCTCAACCGCTTTCTTTGCCTCCTCGACCGAGGCTGCATCCTCAAGCGTCGTGATATCTCCTAGCTGTCCCCCGCTTACCACCGCCTTCAGGACCCTCCTCATTATCTTGCCGCTCCTCGTCTTTGGTAGGGATGAGACGAAGAAGATCGCATCGGGCGTGGCAACAGGGCCGATGGTCTTCCTGATATGCATCTTCAGCTCGTCCCTGAGCTCGTCGGTGGGCTGATGTCCTGACTTCAGGATGACGAAGGCGACTATGCTCTCGCCCTTCACCGGGTCCGGCTTCCCTATCACCGCTGCCTCCGCGACAGCTGGATGGCTGACGAAAGCGCTCTCAAGCTCTGCCGTGCCAATCCTGTGTCCCGCCACCTTTATCACGTCATCAGCTCTTCCCATGAGCCAGAAGTATCCCTCATCATCCTTCATCGCATAGTCTCCGGTGTAGTAGATTGCCGGCGGGGTTATCTTGAACTGGAGATCCTTGTTCGGCTGGAACTTGGACCAGTAGACCTCCTTGTAGCGCTCAGGGTCTCTCCACAGTGTCATCAGCATTCCGGGCCACGGGGCTAGGATCACGAGATATCCTCTCTCGAAGGGCTTGACTGGTCTACCCTCTTCATCTACTACCTCAGCGTGAACCCCGGGCAGCGGGAATGTCGCGGATCCAGCTTTGAGTGGGACGAGCTCTATTCCGGCGGCTGGCGAGATCATGAATCCCCCGGTCTCGGTCTGCCACCAAGTATCTATTATCGGGCATCTCCCACCACCTATGACCTCGTAGAACCATCTCCAAGCCTCTGGGTTAATCGGCTCGCCAACAGATCCGAGTATTCTGAGGCTGCTGAGATCATGCTTCTTGGCCCACTCTTCGCCGAACTTCATATGCATCCTGATGGCTGTTGGGGCGGTGTAGAAGGCCGTCACGCCATACTTCTCGATTATCTCCCACCATCTGTCGGGGGCCGGGTAGTCGGGGGCTCCATCATACATTATCTGCGTCAGCCCATGCATTAGCGGGCCATAGACCACGTAGCTGTGGCCTGTTATCCAGCCTATGTCAGCCGTGCACCACCAGATGTCATCGGGCTGCGGGTCGAATGCCCACTTAAGTGTTGCCCAGACCCAGACGAGATATCCTCCAGTGCTATGGACCACGCCCTTTGGCTTACCAGTCGTCCCGCTCGTGTAGAGGATGAAGAGCGGGTCCGTCGACTCCATGGGCTCGGGCGGGCAATAAGGCTCAACATCCTTGACGACATCATGCCACCATAGGTCCCTGCCCTCCTTCATTGGTGTATTCTCGAGACCAATCCTCCTCACGACTATGACCTTCTCAATGGTCTTCGTCATGGCGAGCGCCTCATCCGCCGTCGTCTTTAAGGGGACTATCTTGCCCCTCCTGTATAATCCATCCGCCGTGATGAGGATCTTCGCCTCCGCGTCATTTATCCTATCGGCTAGCGCCGTCGCACTGAATCCCGAGAAGACAACGCTGTGTATAGCGCCTATCCTGGCGCAAGCGAGCATCGCTATTGGGAGCTCCGGTATCATGGGCAGGTATATCGAGATCCTATCACCCTTCTTGACGCCCAGCTTCTTCAGAGCGTTAGCGAACTTGTTAACCTCCCTCCAGAGCTGATAGTATGTCAGGGCTTTGGAAGCACCCTCCTCGCCCTCCCAGAATATCGCGACCTTGTTCTTCAGGCCCCTCTTCAAGTGCACGTCAAGAGCGTTGTAGGAGGCGTTGAGGATCCCGCCGATAAACCATCGCGCGAATGGTGGATCCCATTCATAGACCTTGTCCCACTTCTTGAACCAAACAATGTTCTCCGCGACCTCACTCCAGAATGCCTCAGGATTCTCTAGGGATTTTGACCAAATCTCTTTCAGCTTATGCCCGTAATACCTCTTGCTGGCCTCCGCCGATGCTACTGAGGAGCTGCTAACAGGGGTCTCACTCATGAGAATTCACCATCCGATGATGCGGTGAAGAAGTCCTACTAAAAAGTATTTTCTCTAATCCTTCTGGGCAAGTTTATCTAGGGGGCCTCCGAGGGTTAATTGATGTCAGAGGCTGAGGAGATAAGCATAATTGAGGTTGAGCCCATCCAGGGGCGCGACCTGATATTTATCGAGGGGTTCCCGGATGTGGGGCTCGTCGGGGCCATAGCCGCATCCTACATAGTTGATAGGCTTGAGATGAGGGAGGTCGGCTATATAGACGCGGAGTTCCTGCCGCCCNTGATCTCCGTGAGGAATGAGCAGATAAAGGAGCTTATCAGGATCTATCATAGNGATAGGATCGTCGCGATANNATCCGATATCCCGATACCGCCGCACATGATTAGGCCGCTCTCACATAGCCTCGTGAGCTGGATTAAGCGGAAGAATGGAAAGCTCCTCATATCGGTCTCCGGGATACCTGAGCCGAATAGNCTTGACATAGANAAGCCNGAGATCTATGTTCTGGGGAGCAGGCCNGAGATAACTGAGATGCTTGTCAAGCTTAATGGGGCTAATAGGTTTAAGGATGGCTTCATCGCTGGGATAAAGGGGATGCTCCTGAGGGATGCTGTGAGGGCTGGGCTCGACGCCGCCATAATCCTAGCCCAGGCACATTATAATTACCCGGATCCGGGAGCCGCTGGCCAGGTAGTATCCTATCTCTCGAAGCTTCTGGGAATCGAGATAGATGTTAAGCCTCTGCTTGAGAGTGCCGAGGAGCTTAGGCTCAGGCTTAGGGATCTAATGATGAGGACCGATCAGGTGATGCGTGGGATTCAGAAGTCCAAGGAGCTTGAGCTCCCACCAGTCTACCTGTGAGGTGATCCGGGGATGGAGGAGTGGAGGAGGAATATTTGGAGAAGAATCTTGGAGGAGTTTAGGAGGGTTGAGGCCGAGATAAGCAGGATGGAGGACGAGTTCTTCAGACTCATGAGGGAGGCCGAGGAGAGGAGCGGCTGCATAACACCGCTCTACAACATTTACGAGTCGGGGGATGAGGTTAGGCTGACTGCGGACCTCCCGGGAGCAAGCAAGGAGGAGATAGGGCTGATCGCTGGGGAGGATTATCTGAGAATAGAAGCTCCATGCAGGTCGCTCCTAAGAGGTGGCGAGGGCAGGAGATACGTCCTCCACGTGAGGCTCCCGGCGAAGATAGATCCACAATCCGTAAAGGCAAGATACAAGGAAGGAGTCCTAGAGGTGATTGCGAAGAAGAAGATTACAGGGTATAAGATTAGGATCGAGTAGCGAGGGCCTTTACCACCGCGGTCCATGCTTTGGCCACATTGGAGATGTCATAGCCTCCCCCGCCGAGGGCGAGAAGCTTGCCATCGCATCTCTCATGAGCGAGCTTGTGGAGCCTCGAAGCCACGAAAGCATGAACCTCCTCAGTGTAGTTTAGGCCTGTAAGCGGGTCTCCTGCGAGGCCATCAGCCCCAGCCTGGAGTATTATAAACTCTGGCCTCGAGTCCGCTAGAAAATCCTCAGCCATCTCGTTCCACGCCTCCATGAACTCCTTGTCCCCAGCTCCGGGCAGGAGCGTTATATTCAGCTTCGTCCCCACGGCGTTGCCAGCGCCCCGCTCATGTGGGAACCCGGTCCCAGGATAGAGCGTCCTCCCATTCCTGGTGGACATCGAGGATCCTGACGCGGGCATCGCCATAGAAGCTGTAAAAGACACCGTCGCCATGATGAGCATCTATGTCCACGTATAGGATCTCCGATAGTCTCTCCTTCCTCAGAAGGTATTCTATCGCTATGGCCGCGTCGTTGAATATGCAGAACCCGGCTGCTGAACCCTTCCTAGCATGGTGAAGCCCGCCGACCGGATTGAATCCATGATTAATCTCGCCAGCGAGTATTAGCTTGACGAGCTTTAGCGTCGCCCCAACCACGTAGAGTGATGCCTCATAGCATCCCTTGAACGCGGGCGTATCACCGTAGTCCAGGTATCCGCGGCCCTCCTCCGACCTCCTCCTGACAAAATCCACGTAGCCTGCCTCGTGGAAGAGGAGGAGATCCTCTAGGGATGCTTGCTCGGGCTTTACCACTATTATCGAATCTGCTAGATGCTCCGCGAGGTTGCTCAGCTCCTGATAAAAGGCTAACGCTCTCTCCCTCCTAAATGGATGTGGAAATGGGAAGCTGTAGTCTAGGAGCTCTTCACCCCATGCAATCCCAACTTTACAGCTCATGTAAGCCGCGCCCCTTCGACCCCCGCTTGAGCCTCTTCCAACTATTATGGGGGCCTCTATCACAGGCGGTCTTACCGCCAATAAAAATATATCGGGTATGCTGTGGAGATATTGCTGGATGAGGAAGGAGGTCTTGGATCAGAAGGACTTGGAGATCATCGAGATCCTGCAGGAGAATGGTAGAGCATCATACTCCGAGATCGCGAAGAGGGTTGGGATGAGTGAGGCAGCCGTCTACTCTAGAATCAAGAAGCTGATCAGCCTCGGCGTGATCAAGAAGATACAAGCTATTGTGGATGCGGAGAAGCTCGGCTACACCGTGACCGCCTTTATCGCTGTCACCGTTAGGCCACCCAAGTATGAGGAGGTGCTCGAGAAGCTCTCTATAATGCCTGAGATCCTAGAGGTGCATGATGTCACGGGCGAGCATTACTGCCTCATCAAGGTTAGGGCTAGGAGTAATGAGGAGCTGGCCAGGATCCTAGATGAGATAGGGAAACTTGATGGCGTGGCATCCACTGAGACGAAGATTGTCTTAAGAACCGTGAAGGAGGATTACAAGCTCCCAGTATTAAGCAGGCAGGCTAGGCAAGCTCAAGTATAGAGGCTCTCCACGAGCTCCCGCAAGTTCCTGAATACATAGGTGGGCCTGAGCTCAGGCGGTATATTTGGTAGATCCTTCTCCCTTGTTATCCCTGTTAGGATAAGGGCTGTGTCAGCCCCGACGAGTTTCCCAGCCCTAACATCCGTGTCAACCCTATCACCCACCACGAGAACCTCCTCAGGACTCATTCCCAACTTCTTCAAAGCCTGCTCCATTATTATCTTGGACGGCTTTCCAACTATTATTGGCTTGACGCCCGTCATATATTCGAACATGATGACGAAGGCTCCGGATCCGGGCTCTAAGCCATTCTTCCCAGGGTGAACGGCATCGGGATTCGTACCTATGAAGATCGCGCCATTCAATATTGCTCTTAACCCTGCCACGAGCTTCTGGTAATTTATCTCGCGATCAAAGCCGACGACAACATACTCGGCCTTATCCCACTCATCCATGTCGAGGACCCTGTGGCCCATGCGCATGCAATACTTCTTAACGCCATCCCCTGCAATAACTAGGACCCTGCTCGTCCCCGATCTAGAGTAAATGTAGGATGCAGCTGCCTCGCCGACTGTTATGAAGTCCTCGGGCGAGCATTCTACGCCAAGGCCATGAAGCCTCTCAGCCAGCTCTTCGGATGTCGTCTCCGGGTTATTTGTGACGTAGATAACCCTGACCCCGAGTCTTCTAAGCCTATTCAACGCCTCCACAGCGCCCTCAGTTGGCACATAGTCGCGGTAGACGCAGCCATCCAAGTCCATTATCATCCCACGATACCTCATCGCGTCCCATTCGCCGGCTGATTAAGGCATCTTAAAGAGTTAAGCTCCACGCGGGCAGGCTTTTTATCCACCTATATGGGAGCTTGTTTGAGGAAGGGTTGCAGGAGACCGCGGCTTATAGGAGGCTCGTGCGTAAGCTGACAGTCGAGAATCTCTGGCTCTATGTTTTGAGCTTGCTGAAGGAGGGGCCGCTCTACGGCTATGAGGTTGCGAAGAGAATTGAGGAGAGGTTTGGCTTTAAGCCGGGCAGGGTGACCTGTTATATCGTCCTCCATAAGCTGCAATCCGAGGGCTTGATAACATCTGCCAGCACCGGAGCTGATAGCGAGGGCCCCCAGAGAAAATACTACATCTTGACGCGGGAGGGCGAGAAAGCCCTCGAGATGGCTAGAGATTTTCTGAAGGAGCTGGCGGAGAGGCTCTGACTATTTCATGCTCATGAAATAGCTATATATGCCCCGAGAATAATATTTGTGTATGCCGAAGGTTAGGGTTGCGATTATAGGTGTGGGTAACTGCGCCTCAGCTCTTGTTCAAGGCGTTTATTATTACAGGGATGCGGATGAGAATGAGTTCGTCCCGGGATTGATGCATGTGAGGCTGGGCCCATATCATGTCGGCGATATCGAGTTCGTTGCTGCATTCGATATTGATAAGAATAAGGTTGGGAAGGATCTATCGGAGGCGATCTTCGCTCCCCCAAACTGCACCATGAAGTTCGCTGATGTCCCGAAGCTCGGCGTCGAGGTCATGAGGGGGATGACGCATGATAGCCTTGGAAAATATCTCCAAGGTGTGATAGAGAAGCATCCATCACCAACAGTTGACGTCGCTGATGTGTTGAAGAGCACCGGCGCTGATGTCGTTGTGAACTTCCTCCCAGTTGGAAGCGAGTCGGCCACGAAGTGGTATGTCGAGCAGGTTCTCGACGCCGGCGCCGCTTTCGTCAATGGCATCCCCGTCTTCATAGCAAGAGAGCCTAGGTGGCAGGAGATATTTGAGAGGCGTGGGGTCCCGCTTATAGGGGATGATGTGAAGAGCCAGGTCGGCGCCACAATACTCCATAGAGTCCTCATAAAGCTCCTAGTCGATAGGGGGGTCAAGATCGAGAGGACTTATCAACTCAACTTCGGCGGCAACACGGACTTCCTGAACATGCTTGAGAGGGAGAGGCTGACCTCTAAGAAGATCTCCAAGACAACTGCTGTCACGAGCTTGATACCATATGATATAGGCGAGGAGAATATCCACATAGGGCCAAGCGATTATGTGCCATGGCTGAAGGATAGGAAGTGGTGTTATATCAGGATCGAGGGCACGGCTTTCGGAGGCTGCCCGCTAAACATCGAGGCGAAGCTCGAGGTTTGGGATAGCCCGAACTCCGCCGGCGTGGTTATAGATGCTATCCGCTGCGCGAAGATTGGGAAGGATCGGGGTATCGCCGGGGTCCTAATCAGCCCATCAGCCTACTTCATGAAAAGTCCGCCAATCCAGTACCCGGACGATGTCGCGAGACAAATGGTTGAGGAGTTTATAGCTGGGAAGAGGGAGCGCTAAAATCACGAAGCCTCCTCAAGCGACCTGAAGACTGATGTCAACCTNCTAAGAGACTTGCTCTTCTCGGCGAAGCTCAGCCTAGATGCCTTTATCGCCTCAACGAGCTCATATAGCGGCTTGTCGGCGCCCATCCTCACAGGAAGCTCGCTGAACAACATCGCGGGATCCCTGAAGCTTGGTGGAGCATCATAGAGGGCCGCGGCGGCCGCCGCTAAAAACCTCACCATGCTCGGGCCGACGCCCCGGATTGCCAAGAGCTCCTCATAATCCCTCGGAGAAGCCTCATGAATCGCTAGGAGGGATGAGCAGCTTACCTTCGGTATGCTTAACGGGAACTTTCTCGGCTCAATGGCATCAAACTCCATGAGCGTTGACTGGCCTCTCGAGATCCCCCTGCTGAATCTCTTGAGCGCGTCTATGTCATGATTCACGGCCTCGACGCACGCCTTCCTAGACTCGCGGCTATCCCGGCTCGTCATATCGAGCACGACCTCCTCCCTCGCCGCCGAGACTATCCCGCTATGAGGCTCCTCGACGAAGCTCCTCAGCCCCATCGAGATCCAATGATATCTCCTGACGAGGTTTGTCATGGGCTTCAGCCCCTGCTGGATTATCACCCACTCCCCATCCCAGCTCACAATCATTATATGCAGATAGAGCTGGAAGCCATCCTGTATCGCCGCGTTATCAACCTTTGCAACCATCCTGCTTGCATACTTCAGTTTCTCCAACATCCTCTCATCGAACCCGAAGATGCTCGCGAGCTCATCCAGCTCCTCCGGAACCCTATAGCCATGAGGCTTCTTTCCTCCAACAACAGCGAGGCCCGAGTCCGGCCTTACGAAGTTCTTAAGAGTCGCCGCGACTATGGTTGTGGCCCCGCCTCCCAGCTCATCTAAGGAGGCGGAGGCGACTAGCCCATCGAAAAATGTCGGTGAGGCGAGAGCCCTCAGAAACTTTCTAGGCTCGAAGATCGAGAGATACGATTCGAGTATCGCTGTCAGAACCCTCTCAGCCTGCCTGAAATACCATCTAGGCTTCGAGGAGTAGATGAGCTTGAGCTCCCTTAACCCCGCACGATACATCTATGGCCTAACCACGCACCTCCGGGAATTAAACTATGCGTATGAAAGGATCCCCGTATAGATACCCGGGTANCACCCGAGGAAGAAAAATTCTCACAAAGGCTTGAAAAAAGAAAAATGAGAAGTTTCTCATGCGACCTCCTCGATGGGCTTCAGCAAATCCTTCAGCGGTATGTCGACATAGCTTCCGTCAGGCCTTCTCCTCCTGATTATGATCGGAAGGACTCCTGCTTCAAACTCCCTCTTGGCTATCTCTATCGGCGTGTCGTCGGGCTTTACTGGAACGAGCGGGAATGCCCCGAGCGCCAGCTGCAGGGCTCTTCCAGCAATTATCCTAGCCTTCTCATATCTAGTGAGGGGACGTGTTCTATAGGGGTCCTCGCTCATTTTCTTATCCTCAGTCCGTGGATGTCGACGTCTCTTCCTCTTCCTTCTCCTCTTTACCCTTGCCGCCCTTCTTCTCCTCCAGCCTCGATGCCGCTATTATGTCATCAATCCTGAGTATCATTGCGGCAGCCTCTACAGCGGACTTTATCGCCTGCTTCTTGACCAGCACCGGCTCCAAGACATTGAGCTTATACATGTCATCGATCTTGCCCTCGAAGACGTTTATCCCAGCCCATCTCTGGCCCTCCTTATGCTTCGCCCTCAGGTTCACGAGCGCCTCGATCGGGTCCAGGCCTGCGTTCTCCGCTAGCTGCGCCGGAACTATCTCCACGGCCTCAGCGAACTTCTCAACAGCCAGTTGCTCCTTGCCGGGCAATGTCTTCGCATGGTCCCTCAGCGCTAGAGAAACCTCTATCTCCGGCGCTCCTCCACCAGCCACTATCTTGGGCTCGACGATCACGTCCTTCACCACATTCAGCGCATCCTTTATCGACCTCTCAGCCTCATCCACGAGCCTCTTCGTCCCACCTCTGATTAGGATAGTTATCGCCTTCGGGTTCTCGCATCCCTCTATGAAGACCATCTTGTCCTCGCCAACCCTCCTCTCCTCAACGAGCTTCGCCCTTCCGAGATCCTTCTCCGAGATCTCCTCTATTCTTGTGATTATCCTCGCCCCGGTGGCTTTAGCGACCTTCTCGATATCAGATCTCTTCACCCTCCTCACGGCCAATATTCCCCTTCTAGCCAGGAAGTGCTGTGCCACATCATCTATGCCCTTCTGGCATATAACCACGTTCGCGCCCGCCGCGGCAATCTTATCCACCATCTCCTTGAGCATCTGCTCCTCCTGCTCCATGAAGGCCTTCATTTGCTCCGGCGTCTCTATATGGAGCTTGGCATCGAACTCAGTCTTCTCTATCTCAAGCGGGCAGTCGAGCACAGCTATCCTCGCATCATGCACTATCTTAGGCATTCCTGGGTGGACGACCTCCTTATCCAACACTATCCCATCAATTATTGATGTATCCCTTATCGACTGGCCCTCCTTCTTCTCCAGCTTTATGTTATCCAAGTCGACGGTCCATTTCCCATTAACCTGCTCAGCAACCCTTAGAACCGCGTCAACAACTATCCCAGCTAGGTAGTCCGCGTCTTCCGAGACGACCTTAGCCGACATCGCCGTCTTCGCAATCTTCTTAAGAGTCTCTCTATCCTCTATCGAGACCGGGATAGCTATCTGATCATAAACCTCGAGAGCCTTTACAGCCGCCTTCTTGTACCCATCTATTATTATTGATGGGTGGACCTCCTTCTCGAGGAGCTCCTCGGCCTTTGCCAGCAGCTCTCCTGCAAGGACTACAACGGTTGTTGTTCCATCTCCAACCTCAGCGTCCTGCGCCTTGGCCACCTCNACAAGCATCTTCGCGACCGGGTGCTCAACCTCCATCTCCTTCAGTATCGTGGCGCCGTCGCTCGTTATCGTCACATCGCCGAAGCTGTCAACAAGCATCTTATCCATGCCCCTTGGCCCCAGGGAGGAGCGCATCGCCTCAGCAATCACCTTCGCAACCATTATATTGTTAAGCTGAGCCTCTCTCCCGCTTGCCCTCTTAGTCCCTTCACGGAGAATTATTACGGGAATTTCCGCCGCCATATTCACTCTTCACCTCCACACAATCTATATCTCCGGGGATGATGTGGGCAGGGGTTATTTATAAACCTAAGATAGCGCGAGATTTAAGAGCCGAGAGCGAAGGGCTAATATCGTGGCTGTTTCAAGCGATTAGGAATTCTCTAGGAAATTCTCGTTTTCTGATAGCTTTTGATGATGCGGCGATCACGTATTACCGTATGCTGAGGGCTGTGAGCGTATGCTCCCTGGAAAGTTTTATGAGAGACCGGGATAATACTAGGGGACGCGAGGTGATCCGCATATGAAGCTCATCTCGGTTAAGATGCCTGAGGCATTAATTGAGGGGATGGACGAGCTCGTGAGGAGGGGGGCCTATCCTAGTAGAAGCGCTGTAATGCGCACCGCCGTCAGAGATTTATTGAAAAAAGAGCTCTGGAAACAATAGATAGACTATCGGTTGGCCGAGGATTTTAGGAAGGGCATCTGCTTAACCGTCACCACCCTACCATACAGGTATTTTGGCGTGGACATGCTCGAGGAGTATTCTATTATCTCCTCGCCATCCAGTGCTAGGTATCTTATGAATGGGCCCGGCCTCTCCTCAACCTCGACATATAGGAATATTGGGAGGGCGTCGGCGTCATAATAATCGTAGAGGAGAGTCAGTAGGCCGAGTATATGCCTCCTCGCCCCAGCCTCATAATGCCATATCGGGGGTGAGGCAACCTCATCGCTCAGCGTCGTAAGAGCCCTTAAAAGCGATGAGAGACTCCTTGCTCTAGTCGGTATGGGCTTGGGCTTTAGGGGCTGCCTCGTGGAGAGGGCCTCGATAAAGGGCTTGGGTGGATTCTCCACATCTATTATGGGGCCATAGGCGTATCGGCTGCTATCGGTGCTTCGCGTGAAAAACACCTCCTCACGCTCTATGCTAGTATATGCCAAGTAGCACGCGCTCCGCACCTCCTCCGAGACCCGTGTATATGCGAATATTGGCAAGCCTCCACGCCAATATGGTATTGAGAGGAGGCTTCCGAGGATCAGCCTATCTTCATGCTCGAAGAGCCAGAAAAGCGGCTGGATCTCTGTCATACCCATCGTAAGCCGTGCTAAATTCAGAAGATCTAGGACCTCTATGGCCAGCGGCGGCCTGCTTTTCGGCATCCTCCCATGATAAGCGCCGGAAGCCCTCTTCTTAAAAATTCTCCAATTGCTAGAGCTTTCGAACCGGGTTCTTAGCGCCGCAGATCTCACATACCAAGAACCTTAACCTTCTCTCAGACACTATCTTCGTATCGAGGCCTCCGCAGATCGGACATTTCACGAACTCCCTGACATATAGTTCTAGGAGCTTTCTCANCTCCTCCATCGANAGCCTGCCCTGGATTATTAGCCTCTCGCCCTCTATGGAGCTCGGCCTACCCGACTCCCTTGCTATGAACTTCGCGATATGCGATGGATCCCTGTTAAGCTTGTCCGCTAAATCCTTGAAATTCGTCACAATAGTCCTCCTACTCTCATAAAGTATCTCCGGGTTGAGGACTATCACCCTATCACCGGCCCCCTTAGCAGATCTCGGGAGGGCCGAGAAAACCTCATCTAGAATCCTAAGATAACCTTCCTTCGTCCTGATAAGCTCCTCCCAGCTCAACCTCTCAGCGAGCCTACCTGAGGCTCGGCAGCTAATAAACCAGCACTTTGCTATCCACTAGTTATTCTTCCACTAGTTATTCTCGGCCGCTGGCGGGCTTTTAGATCTAAGGCTTAATTCCCCGAGAATTGCTGTATAGCGCCGATGAGGGGAACGAGCTGGATTAGGGATCCGAGCCTGGCCGAGGTTGGTGAGAGGAGGATTGAGTGGACGAAGAATTTCACTCCGGTTCTCATGAGGATCCTTGAGAGGTTTAGGAGGGAGAAGCCGCTAAACGGTGTGAGGATTGGAGCCTGCCTCCATGTCACGACTGAGACCGCGATTCTTGTCGAGGTTCTTGAGGAGGGTGGGGCCGAGGTGAGCATCTGCGCCTCGAACCCCATGAGCACGCAAGATGATGTCGCGGCGGCGCTCGCCGCTCGCGGGACTAGGGTCTACGCCTTCAGGGGCCAGACCACCCGGGAATACTACGAGTGTATAGGCCATGTCCTCGCCGACGAGCCTCAGATAACGATAGANGATGGCGCCGATCTTATCTCCACGATCCATAAGCTCTATTATGGTATCGAGTCCGAGGAGCTCAAGTATGTGAGGCCCATAATCGGGGATCTCGATGTTAGGGAGCTTTTAGGCCGGATGATTGGTGGATGCGAGGAGACGACGACAGGCGTCCTCAGACTGAGGGCTCTCGCGAGGGATGGGAAGCTCCTCTACCCTGTGATCGCGGTGAATGACGCGGAGTCGAAGAAGCTCTTTGATAACCCGATCGGCACGGGCCAGTCTGCTCTTGACGGCGTTATCAGGGCGACGGGGATGCTCCTCGCAGGGAGGGATGTCGTCGTGGTCGGTTATGGGAATGTTGGCTCCGGGATAGCTCAGAGGCTCAGGGGGATGGGCGCGAGGGTAACCGTGGTCGAGGCAAACCCGATAAGAGCACTGAGAGCGCTCATGGAAGGATTCGCGGTCGAGAGCATGAAGAAGGCGGCGGCGCACGGCGAGCTCTTCATAACCGCGACCGGCAACATCTCGGTGATAAGGAGAGAACATTTCAAACTCATGAGGGATGGCGCGATCCTAGCGAACGCCGGCCACTTTGATGTCGAGATAGACAAGAGGGATCTCGAGGCCATGAGCATTAAAAGGGAGAGGATACTGCCATGCATAGATATGTATGTTCTTGAGGATGGTAGGAGGCTCTATCTACTGGGCGAGGGCAGGCTCGTGAATCTCGTCTGTGCAGAGGGCCATCCAAGCGATGTGATGGATATGTCTTTCAGCCTACAAGCCCTATCAGCGGAATACCTCGCGAGAAACCGGGGAAAACTCCCGATAGACGTCCTAAACGTGCCGAGGGAGCTCGATGAACTCGTCGCAAAACTCAAGCTAGAATCCATGGGNGCCGAGNTCGAGGAGCTCACCCCAGAGCAGATCAACTACCTGAGAAGCTGGGAACNAGGNTCNAAATANCCGGAAATGATTAAAGCTAGGGCCGATTCAGCATAGGCCGAGCCGGGGTAGCCAAGCCAGGATAAGGCGCGGGCCTTGAGCTAAAACATTTTCATGAGAGATAGCCCGTGGCCCCTCGGGGCCGCGCGGGTTCAAATCCCGCCCCCGGCGCCATCAAAAACTCCAGACCTAGAGAGGGGAGAATCAAGGATAATGCCTGCCAGACTTCTAATCGCAAAAGGATTGTTTGCATTTTATCGAGGCATGCAACCTTCCCATGTCCGAGCTTGATTATCCTGAGCTACAAGGCTGGTTTTTAGGAGATATCCGAGGAGCAGTCAGCAAAGGTCCATGAAGACCTATCTACCAGTATCTCCTTCAGGATCCGCTTTGAACGATCTTGCTTGAGCAGGAAGGAATACTGTAGATCCGTGAGATTGCGATGTGGTAAATGTTTCCTGGAGAATTTTGTGCCCGAGCCCGGGGAATCTGGATAGCCTCCCCGGCCAATTGCCATGACTAGTGATCCAAGCCTATGGCAAAGATATTTGGAGGAATTCTCCACTGGTAGAATGCTTTCTCATGACTTCGGCTATCCTCATCGCTCCAGCTAGGATCATTTCGTATAGCTCTCCAGCATTCATCCCCGCGATTACACATCTCTCCTCATCCAATGAATACGGTGCTCTAACCCATACTGTTAGAAGATCACTTATGATAGCAACTCTTAGATGCGGGAGACCTATGACTGCTGCCTCGCGTGATGGTATGAGGGCATAGCCCTCAGCCCTCCTCTCGGGACTTAGACCAACCGATCTCCCTGCCTCCAGAACCTCAGTCAAGATCTTCTCAATGCGCTCTGGCGGAGCCTTTAGTGTGAGATGTATCTTCGCCAGCCGCTGCCTCATATTCTCAATCCTGTCCATCCCGCATAGGTTCCCCGCCCCCACCTTTAAATTATTTGCGGCTTACCTGCTCGGGATTATATCGGGCCTGATTATCCACAGGATGCTCCATGAGCCGCTGGCCTTCCTCTCAAGGCATACGACCCCTCCATATCTGAATTCGATGATCTGGGGTTCAGGGTTTCCAAATGTGAGCAGGCTTGCGAGCTTGGCGAGATGTGGCAGGTGGCCGACTATCATCAAGTCCTCATCCACCTCTCTAAGCCTCCCAGCCCATATACTTGGATCCGCGAGTGGGTCAAGCCCCTCAGCGCCCTCCACACCCTTAGATGGCCTTAAATGTCTCGCGAGTATCTCCGCCGTCTGAGCCGCTCTAAGCCTCCCGCTATGAAGAATTCTATCAACCTTCACGCCAGCCCTCGCTAGGAACTCCGCGACACGTTCAACCTCGATCCTCCCACCCTCCGTCAGCGGCCTAGATGGGTCCTCTTCCTCGCGCCTCGCCTCACCATGCTGGACGAGATAGAGTCTCATATCCCGAAAAATAAGAGATGCTCGGGAATCGAATAAGCCTTACCACCAGTACTCTAGCCCTGCATCATCTGATACCTGTATCTATCCAGCTCGATATCCCCGCTAAACACCCTCATCAATAGGAGTAGGTGATCTGTCGAGATGAATTTTTCCAATATGGGGCCGCTCTCGCCGAGATCAGCCCTATACCTCTTCTCAACCCTTATCAGCCCTTTCTCCACAAGGAGCTTCTCAGCCTCGGGTACAGCCGCCTCGGCCTCTCCCATTTCCTTCAACCCCATCCCCCTAACACTCCATAAACCGGCCAATGTATCCATCAAGTCGCCCTCCCAAGCAGAGCCATAGAGGAGGAGAAGAGCCTTCAGGATATCAGCTGCGGTTCTCTCGATTATTCCCTTATCAACCGACCTTAGAAGATCTCTTAGAGCCTGCTCAACATCCTCGCTCAAGCTCCCACACCATAGATATCACTCTAGTCCTCATTAAGCATTTAGGGCTTAGGAGGAATCTAGATAATCGGCGAAAGTCCATGAAGCCCTATCCATCAGTATCTCCCTCAGGATCCTCTTCGAGTAATCTGGCTCGAGCCTGAGCATTAGGGCTGCTAGATGCTTACAGAAGCTCAGCACATCCTTGACCCTCGCCCAGTCAGCGCAATCATGGATGATCATCCTCCTCTCCAGGTCTATGAAAACTCTATATTCTTTAACCCTCGCCGACAACGTGCTCTCCGTCCTCTCAAGAACCTCTATCTCCCCGCCGCCTATCTCCTTAGCCCTCCTGAGCCTAGCCTGATTCGTCAGGAGCTTCAACATGTCCTCAACGTTATCCGGGATCTTCTCCGGCGGGAGGATCTGTGATAGCTTGGGCTGCTCCATAACACCATGCCTCAGATTCCTCTCCACCTCCTCGAGAACCCTCCTCTGAGCCGGGGTTATCACGCCAAGGATCTCAAGCACTTGTAATGCGTTATGAACAGCATACCCCTTGAAGTGGTTGTTAAAGTACCCGTAGACGCTCTTCACCCTCCCTGATACCTCGATTATCTTGGGCTTCCACGCCTCCAGCTCCTCCCTGCTATAATGATAATAGTACCATGGGCTCCTCCCCCTACCATGCCATCTTATGTAGGCGAAGTCCGCGGTTACATGCGTCTCCGGCGGGAGGAGAGGCTCATCAACGATCGTGTATGCAACATTATACCTCGATAATATCCTCATCACATCATCCCTCAGCCATGATTCATCCCGAAACTCGACCGCGAACATGTATTCGCCCGGCAGCTCCGCTAGAAACCTTTCGAGGACCTCGGCATGCTTCTCATACTCGAACTTCGGCGGCAGCTGGATGAGCAGGGGGCCGAGCTTCCTCGAGTCCCTAAGAGGTCTCAAAAGCTCCAAGAACCTGCTTAAATCCTTCAGAGCACCCTTACTTGGATCGAGCTTCTTATCATGGGTTATCACCAACGGTATCTTGGCCGCGAATATGAAGTTCCTTGGAGTATGGCGGGCCAGCCCTTCCACGACATCCGGACTGGGATACGAGTAGAAGGTCGAGTCTATCTCAACGGTGTCGAAAACCCTGCAATACTTCTGGAGCTTGCTCTCGCCCGGCTCATAGAAGACGCCCTCCCAATCCTTATAACTCCACCCACTCGTCCCTATCCTAATCAACTCTCGGGGCCCCATCATGAGGCTTGAGCCCTACGAATATAAATCTCCGGAGGCTTATTTTGACTGGATAAAGCTGGCGGGATGCGCCGGGTATGGCAGAGATAATCATTGGATGTGGTGGTTGGAGTTATTTCCAGGCGTTGGGCGAGGATCCATTGAAACTCTACTCTCTAGCATTTAGATTCGTCGAGGTGAATTCCACGTTCTACAGCCTCCCGGACATCGATATCGCCACCTCATGGAGAAGGAGGGTCCCAAGTAGCTTCGAGTTCTCGATAAAGGCTAACAGGCTCATCACCCATAAGTGGAGGCTTACACCATCGAGCCACCTAATAGAGCTGCTGGAGAAGCACCTAGAACTATGCAGGATACTGGGATCGAGGATAATAGTGCTGGAGGTCCCGAGAAGCATGAATCTCAAGGAGATCGAGATAAACCTCTCAAGGATCCTCGATCATGTGGATCTGGGGGATGTCAGGCTCGTCCTCGAGCCCAGATGCGGGTGGGCGGCGGGCTCAACTGAAACCATAGAAGCCCTAAAGAGCATGAACATTATACCTGTCGCGGACTACTCGAGGGAGGATCCACCATATGATGATGAGGAGATAGCTTATAGCAGGATATTTGGGAAGGGTGAGCATAACATATACCAGCTCACGGATGAGGACTTAAAGGAGATCAGGGAGAGGGCTGAGAGGAGGAAATCCAAGAAGGTATACCTGAGCTTCCATGGGATAGCGATGTATCTCGATGCAGCGAGAATGGAGAAGTTCCTGAAGAGGGGCGAGCTTCCACCCGTCACATCAAAGTTCGGAATAGACTCGCTTGAGGAGGTCCTGAGGGGCGCAAGATTCCCGGCGACAAAGCAGGAGCTCATC
>Ga0065719_100245_pt1 | contig 40571 bp, 41 predicted proteins | sample GBSCel85sediment_FD_59106 | JGI IMG/M metagenome (GOLD analysis project Ga0065719, IMG submission 59106) | Hot spring sediment microbial communities from Great Boiling Spring, Nevada - Cellulolytic enrichment CS 85C v3 (version 3) | ecosystem: Environmental > Aquatic > Thermal springs > Hot... | reverse complement strand
GTTGAAATCAGACCAAGATGGGATTATAAGCGAACGGATGTAGCTTATCCCGAACACCCCGAACACGAAAATCACGTTGAAATCAGAGCAAAATGGATTAAAGCTTACAGGAGTCATTAGCATTGATTACGAGGCAGAAATTGTGGAAATCAGAGTTTGAAAGCAAAACCGCGAAAAGCATAAATTGATTCTGAACAATTATAGGGCATGAAAGTTGTTGTTGTCGGCGGCGGAGCGGCGGGAATGAGTGCAGCTTCAAGAATTAAAGCCATGCAGCCTGGATGGGACGTTAAGGTTTTTGAAGAGACAAACTTTGTGAGCCATGCTCCATGTGGGATTCCGTACGTCGTTGAAGGATTGAGTGAGGCATCGCATTTGATGTATTACCCACCCGAGTATTTCAGGGAGAAAAGAGGCATTGACCTGCACATCAACGCAAAAGTTGTTGAGGCTGGAGACGGATTTGTGAGAGTTGAGGAGAACGGGCAGGAGAAAAAGTACGAGTGGGACAAACTCGTTATTGCCACCGGAGCCATTCCCAAGACCCCTCCATTTGAAGGGCTGAATCTGAAAAACGTCTTCACCGTGAGGCATCCAGCGCAGGCAGCTGAGCTCAGAAGTGCTGTGGAGAGGGCTGAAAACGTTGTGATTGTTGGTGCTGGATACGTGGGCGTTGAGATGGCAGAAGCTGCAGCTTCAAGGGGAAAGAACGTTACTGTCTTGGAATTTCTTGACCAGCCTCTGCCAAATCTGGACAGGGATGTAGCAGAAATCGTTGCAAAGAAAATGGAGGAGAAAGTTAACCTGAGGCTTGGGGAAAAGGTTGAGGCTTTTGAAGGAAATGAGGCTGTAAAAAGAGTTGTGACCGACAAAGGTGAGTATCCTGCTGATGTTGTTATAGTTGCAACCGGTGTTAAGGCAAACACGGCAATTGCGGAGCAGCTTGGCTGCAGAATAGGCGAAACGGGTGCAGTATGGACTGACAGCAGGATGCAGACGAGTTTGGAGAATGTATTTGCAGCAGGTGACTGTGCGGAAACAACCCACATGCTGACGAGGAAGAGGGTCTGGATACCTTTAGCACCTCCTGGCAACAAAATGGGATATGTTGCCGGTGTAAATGCAGCAGGAGGCAATATAGAGTTTCCGGGCGTGCTGGGAACACAGCTAACCAAGTTCTTTGATTTTGAAATCGGTGCAACTGGGCTGACAGAGAAGGCTGCAAGAGCAGAGGGTTTCGAGGTTAAAACAGCGGTGGTGAAGGCAAAAACAAGGGTTCATTACTATCCCGGGGCAAAGGATGTTTTCATGAANGTTGTAGCTGATGCGACGACAAATAAAATTCTGGGGGCTCAGGTGCTGGGGGCGGATGTTGCAATGAGGGTAAATGTCTTTGCCACAGTGATTCAGGCCGGTTTTACGACGAGGGATGTTTTCTTTGCAGACCTTGGCTACGCCCCACCATTCACACCCATCTGGGATCCGATAATCGTTTCGGCAAGAATTCTTAAATTTTAAGTTACCTTTTTTATGGGCTGGATTGAGGAGCTCTCCGAAATAGTTGAGGTCTTTCCACCATCTGAAGCTTACGCCCATGACGAGACTCCACCGCTTATTGCACCAAAGCCGGTTCAAAACTTTGTAGTTGTAAAGCCATGGAATGCAAGTGAGGTTTCCGCAGTGCTTGAGTTCGCAAACAGAAGGAAAATACCTGTTTTTACAAGAGGGGGAGGTACAGGGCTGAGCGGTGGTGCTGTGCCAACAGAGGAGGGTATTGTCCTCTCAACAGAGAGAATGACGGTTCTTGAGGTTGACAGGGAGAACAGAGTGGCAGATTGCGGTGCGGGAGTAACACTGAAACAGCTTGATGATGCGGCCTTCAAAAACGGTTTGAGCTTCCCTCCCCATCCCGGTGCAGAAACAGCAACTGTGGGAGGGATGATTGCAACGAATGCGGGTGGTGTTAGAGCTTTAAAGTACGGCACGATGAGAAACTACGTTCTCGGCCTTGAGGTTGTATTGGCTGATGGAAGAATTCTGGAGCTTGGAGGAAAAGTTATAAAGAACTCATCAGGCTACTCCCTCCTTCACCTCTTTGTNGGAAGTGAAGGTACACTCGGTGTTATTACAAGGGCAAAAATCAGACTGTTTCCCCAGCTAAAAGACATGACNGTCCTTGCGGTGCCCTTCTCAACCATGGAAAATGCGATGAAATGCGTTGTTGAAATCTCCACAAAAATGCTGCCCTTAGCATTGGAATTTATGGAAAAAAGAGCGGTTGAAATTGGGGAGATGGTCAGCGGGGAGAGGTGGGTTAGCGTGGATGGAGAGGCACACCTTTTGATGATCTTTGAAAGCTTCGATGAGGCGGAAGAGGCTGCCACGATAGCTCAAAATCTTGGGGCAGTTGATGTCTACGCCGCCACCACCAAAAAAGAACAGGACAGACTGCTGAAAATCAGAGGATTGATCTATGAAGGACTCAGAAAGGACATTATAGAGATTCTCGATGTCTGCGTTCCTCCGGCAAAAATTGCTGAATACTGCAGAAAAAGCAACGAAATAGCTGCTGAATACGGTATAACTCTGATTACATACGGTCATGCGGGAGATGGAAATGTCCACCAGCACCCTTTAATCTACGAGGGATGGGAGGAGAACTACTTTGATTTCAGAAAGAAATTGCTCAGGCTTGCTGTAAGTCTCGGTGGAGTGATAAGCGGTGAGCATGGCATTGGAACTGTCAAAACTTCTGAACTCCAAGAACTTTTTCCCGAACATTTTGCTGTTATGAAGAAGCTTAAACTGCTCTTTGATCCAAATAACGTACTGAATCCCGGTAAGGTTGTCGGTAAAATACAGTCAAAGCTAAATTTTCAATAATTTTTTTATAAAAAATTAGAAATCAATGCAGTTTTTGACAGCCTCCTCTCTGCTCTCCATGTCAATCAAAAACCTCAGGGTTACGAGAGCTGCTGTAGGAGAACCGCCTCCATGAAACGCTCCTACAAGGTGGGATGAAGTGGCCCAGAACTCAATGAACTTCACAATTTTGAGTCTCTGCTCTGCCGTGAATTTTTCACTTGCCTGCAGGAAGTCTCCAGCCATTTCAAGGTCGAATTCTGATGGAGAGGTGCCAATAATGCCTCCTGAAATGTCAATAAGGTTCATCAATGCCTTGGNAAAGGCATCNACCCCTATCACCTTTCCTGCATTGGCCATCTGGAAATTTGGAAGCCAGCAACCGCTGTAGTTTGCTCCCTTCACCGCAGCACCAATGGAGATGGCAAAAGCTGCCTCGCTGAAAGCAACCATTTCACGCAACTTTCTGCTGTAAAGCTGAAACCCCCTCAAGACCGCTTGTTTTGAGCATCAAACTTGCTGCTCCGGCCATGGAATCAATAAATCCCGCCTTGCATGCTGCACCTACGCATCTGTGAGAGGATGCAAAGTAGCTGAGAACATCCCTTGTAGCCTTCAGGTCTTCAAAAATGAAAACCCTGTCCCACGGTATGAAAACATCATCGAAAACAACCATACAGGTGGTTCTGTCTCCGTACCTGTTGCCGGCCTCAAACTTTCCCCCTTCACGCTGTTTTGCCTGAACACCGGTGTTCTGGAGAATGTACTTTATGCCTTCATCTTCAGGTGTGGCTGCAAAAACTACCGCAAATTCCTCCTCACCCTGCCTGAACGTCTGGGTTGGTAAAACGAAGTTAACATCTGCTGCAAAGGCTCCACTCTGGCTAATCTTTGCCCCCCCTCACAACTATTCCATCTCCTCTTTTCTCAACCACACGCAGGTATTTGTCCCTCTGCTCCAACGGTCTTTTTCCTCTGTCCCCTTTAACATCCGTAAGTGCGGCTGTGCAGGCGTAGTCATTTTTCTGTATTTCCTTGAGCATCTCCAAAAATCTCTTGTGGTAGTCAGTTCCTTCTCTTTCATCAAGAGCTTTTGTTGCGGGATAGATTGCATTGATTGCATCACATCCGGTACAGCGGTAGTTGCAGGTTGCAAGCCTGAGGCTGAGTTCTCTCTGATATTCATATCTTGCTATGAGATCATCAAAAGTGCTGTTAACGTAGTTCAGCCTGTTTACCTTTTCACCAACAAGCTCTGAATGTGGGGAGTACTTTTCTGCAATTTTATACGTAAATGCCATTGCCTCAACCGTCGGCCTTATGTTCGGATGATTAAAATCCTCAACTTTCTTTCCGAGAACGTAGATATCTCTCCTGTAGCCACTTAACCTTTCAATATACTCCTCAGGTTTTAATAGCATGGTATCACCTCAATCAATCCTGATTGAATCCATTTTTTAAAAGCATTTCTATTTCTGCATCATTATGGCTGCCAGAATCGTTGACTCGATGTGATCTGGCAGAGGAATGATCCCTTCAAAATCGTTCCTGTGAAGGTAGTTCAGCGCAAGAATTGCAGCAGAGAATGTCCTGTCCATTACCTCAATCGGTGTGCCACTGGCAAGAGCGAGGTTTGCGGCATAGCCTTCAGCTATGACAAAATATTCCTTACCCCCGAATTCATACTTCCTGACCATTCCGTAATCCTTAACCTGCTCACCGGCAGTTTTGATTTCCCTCTCAGCTCCCATGTTCAGGAGAATTGCACCGTTAGGAACTTTCTCTATCTCACTCTCACCAACTACACCTTCAACTCCCGTGCAGGTAACCACAATATCAGCGTTGAAATCTCTCTCAACTCTGAATCCTTCGTAAATAGCTTCAATCTGCCTTTTCTCATCACTGTCCCAGACAGTAACAGAACAACCAATGGCCTTCAAAAGTCTCGCACATCCTCTTCCAACTCTGCCAAAACCCAGAACCAGAACTCTTTTTCCGGGTAAAAATATGTTCAGCCTTAGCAGTGCATCCAGCAAACCAAACGGGGTTCCGAAAACGTTCTCCCCCACTCCCTTCAAAGTTGAGGAATCGAGAGAGATTGCCTTCATTTTTACATCAATTCTCTTCAAATAATCCTCACCCGTCTTTGTTAGCTCAACCACTTTAAGCTCTTTCTTCCCGCTTTTAACCGCAACCCTCGAAAGTACTGCCGCGCAGTCAAGGTAGTATTCTGCATCAATAACTTCCCTTTTCCTCCTTACCTCCACACCCCTTTCCTTCAGCCATTCCACCGCTTCCGGTTTTGTTGAGAGATCGTCAAGTTTTGCAGCGTAAATGCTTGTGTATCTGGAGAGCTCATAGATTAAGCTGGCAGATTTGTATTCAAGGGGTATGCAGACAGCAAGTTCCTCAACCTCAATGTCCCTCGCAAATCTCCTCACGAGCTTCATTTTTTCGTGATACCAATCAACAGATATCACGGTAAACACTTTGCAACACAATATTTCAATTTATTGAAAGAATTTAAAAATTCAGAGGTGAGTTCTGACTGAGGCTGAGGTGGTAACCCTTGGACACACTGCTGGAAATGAGGAACATAGTTAAGCGATTCGGCAACCTTGTTGCCAACGACCACATCAACTTTGAGGTAAGAAGGGGGGAAATTCACGGCCTCCTCGGTGAGAATGGGGCAGGTAAAACGACCTTAATGAATATTCTTTATGGAATTTACCGGCCAGATGAAGGAGAGATAATTTTTGAGGGCGAAAAGGTCAGATTTAAAAGCCCAAAAGATGCGATTTCAGCCGGAATAGGAATGGTTCACCAGCATTTCATGCTCGTTCCAAGAATGAATGTGTTTCAGAACATAGTTCTCGGATACCGCACACCAAGCGACCCCCTTGTTAATCAAAAGTGGGTTGAGGAGAGGGTAAGAACATTATCTGAAAAATACGGTATAGATGTTGCACTTTACGAGTTTGTAATGAACCTGAGCGTGGGTGAAGAGCAGAGGGTGGAGATTCTAAAGGCTCTTTTTCGAGACGTTAAGCTTCTAATCCTTGATGAACCTACTGCGGTTCTCACACCTCAGGAGGTTGACAGTCTCTTTTACGCTTTGAAATCCATGACAAAAAGCGGACTTACGATTATTTTCATAACNCACAAACTGAAAGAGGCGTTAAAGGTTACCGACAGGATTACAGTTTTGAGGAGAGGTAAGAAGGTTGGAACCGTCAATACCTCAGAAACAAATGAAAGGGAGCTTACGAGGATGATGGTCGGGCGAGATATAGGTCTTTATATAAGCAAACCAGTAACGAAGTACGGAAAAGAAGTTTTAAAGGTTGAAGATCTGTGGGTTAGGGATGAGAGAAAAAATTATGCTGTGAAGGGTGTTAATTTTTCCATCAGAGAGGGCGAAATTCTTGGAATTGCTGGAGTATCCGGGAATGGTCAGAGAGAACTTGAAGAAGCTATAGCAGGATTGAGAAAGGTGGAAAAAGGTAGAATTATACTTGACGGAAAGGAAATCACAAAGAAAGGTGTTAGGGAAAGAGAAGACATCGCCTACATACCCGAGGACAGAATAGGTGTTGGTCTTGCTCCATCCCTTTCCGTTCTTGAAAACCTGATGTTGAAGGATTTTAAAAAGTACAAAAAAGGCTTTTTCCTCAACTTCGAAGAAATGGAGAGAAAAGCTAAAGAGCTCATTGAGGAGTTCTCAGTAAAAACACCATCGATCCACTCCAAAGCGGGAACACTTTCAGGTGGGAACATTCAGAGGTTAATCCTTGCCAGAGAACTGTCAAAAAATCCAAGGCTGATAATCGCCTCCCAGCCCACAAGAGGTCTGGACGTTGAAGGAACTGATTATGTTAGAAGAAGACTTGTTGATGCCGCGGTTAAAGGTGCAGCAGTTCTCCTGATATCGGAAGATCTGGAAGAGGTCTTTCAGCTTGCTGATAGAATTGCTGTTATGTACGAGGGTGAAATAAGGGGAATTATGGAAAGAGAGAAAGCCAGCTACGACAAAGTTGGTTATTTAATGGCGGGTGGGCTGGAGGTTACAGTATGAGAGGCTTAATCACTCCAGTTCTTTCCATAGCCGCATCTCTTGTTGTTGTCGGAATATTGCTTGCTGCAATAGGGATAAATCCGGTCGAAGCCTACATTGCAATGTTCACGAATTCCTTCACATCAAAGTTTGGACTGGCGGAGCTGTGCGTTAAAACAACACCTCTGATCCTTACCGGTTTAGCGGTGGCAATTCCGCTGAGAGCAGGATTATGGAACATTGGTGCTGAAGGACAGCTTTACATGGGTGCATTTGCGGCGAGCGTTATAGCCTTGTATTCGAACCTTCCTGGATACGCGATGCTTCCCGCAATGTTTTTAACCGCTGCAGTATTCGGGATGGCCTGGGCGGCAATTCCGGCAGTTTTGAAGGCCAGATTCGACCTCAACGAGATACTTTCAACACTTCTTTTAAACTACGTTGCAATACACTGGGTGGAGTACATGGTTTACGGCCCTATGAGAGGCAGGGAGGTCTACAATTTTCCGTACACAGACCTATTTCCTGACGCTGCAACTCTACCGAGATTTTTTGGAACCCGATTTCATCTTGGATTCTTCATAGCCATCTTAATTGCTATTATAATATATTATGTAATTAAGAAAACACACTTCGGCTTTTCTCTGAGAATTGTGGGTGCGAATCCGAGAGCTGCTGAGTATGCAGGAATAAACAGGCAAAGGATGATTGTTTACTCAATGATGCTTGGCGGAATGTTTGCCGGTATAGCGGGGATGATAGAGGTGAGCGGAATTCAGCTCAGATTGAGACCGTTAATCTCAACCGGATACGGATACGCAGGGATTCCAGTCGCCCTTCTCGCTTCCGGAAATCCGCTTCTCGTCATGGTTTCTGCAACCCTTTTTGGCTTTCTCTATGTCGGTGGATCTGTTCTGCAGACTGCCTATTCGGTGCCGGTAGCCATTGTCTACGTCTTTCATTCGCTGATAGTTCTGTTCATAATAGCCGGTCAGTCGCTGAGGAGGGATTGNGATGATTGATCCAGGTCTCCTTGCTTCGCTGCTTGCTTCTTCAATAAGGGCCGGAACACCGCTGCTTTACACAACTCTGGGGGAAATCATCACCGAAAGGAGTGGAGTTTTAAATCTCGGACTTGAGGGGATAATGATAACAGGTGCTTTTACAGGATTTGCTGTCAGTCTATTGACTGGAAATCCGTGGCTGGGAGTGCTTTTTGGAGGAATTGCTGGAATGGTGCTTGCTTTTGTTCACGCATTCTTCTCCATAACACTGAAGGCCAACCAGTCCATAACCGGCCTTATGCTTGTCCTTCTCGGGCTTGGCATAACAGGCTTTCTCGGAAGAAACTACATAGGAGAAGTTGCTTTTTACATTGACCCGGTTAAAATCCCCGTTCTATCAGATATACCCTACATTGGGGAAATTCTTTTCAGCCACGACCCGCTGGCTTATATTGCAGTATTACTCGCAGCAATTCTCTGGTTCATTCTCTTCAGAACGAGATACGGTCTGGAGATAATAGCTGTCGGAGAGAAGCCTGAAGCCGCGGACAGCATGGGGGTTAACGTTGATAGGGTCAGATACATAGCCACACTTCTCGGAGGGTTCCTTGTCGGAGTGGGAGGGGCTTACCTCAGCCTTGCCTATGCCAAGCTCTGGACTGAAGGAATGACCGCAGGAAGAGGCTGGATCTGTCTTGCTTTGGTCATATTCAGCGGTTGGATGCCTCAGAGGGCAGTTCTTGGAGCGTACCTTTTCGGCGGGCTGGATGTGCTTTCATTCAAACTTCAGGCTGCGGGTGTGGGTGTATCGTATCACCTCATGAAGATGGTGCCGTATGTTGTCACAATTGTCGTGCTTCTTTTCAGCGTAATCAGGAAGAGGGTAGCTTTTGGAGCACCTGCAGCACTTGGAGTGCCCTACGTCAGAGGGAAGAAAGAGTAAAATTTATTTCTTAAGCAATTTGGCAGGATGCATGAAGGGCAGGTATCTGGTTCTTATTGCACTGGCAGTCATGGCTGCTGGGCTGCTATCAGGATGTGCTGGCGAAGAGAAACAGCAGGTAACAACACCCTCAGAGAAAAAGGAGATCAAGGCTGCATTTGTTTACGTAAGCCCCATAGGAGATGCGGGGTGGACTTACAGCCATGACCTCGGAAGGCAGTATATTGAGAAAAATTACGGAGTAAAGACTGCATACGCCGAAAATGTTGCTGAAGGTGGAGATGATGAGAGAGTCATAAGACAGTTTGCCGAGCAGGGTTATGATGTGATATTCACAACATCCTTCGGATTCATGGATGCAACGATCACAGTTGCCAAGGACTTCCCGGATAAAATATTCGAGCACTGCAGCGGTTACAAGACTGCTGAGAATGTGGGAACTTACTTCGGCAGGATGTATCAGGCAAGATACCTTACAGGAATCGTTGCTGGATCAATGACAACCACAAACAAGATTGGCTACGTTGCAGCCGTTCCAATTCCGGAAGTTATCAGGGGAATAAATGCCTTCGCTCTCGGTGTCAAGAAGGTTAACCCCGATGCAAAGATTTACGTTGTATGGACCGGAACCTGGTACGANCCAGCCAAGGAAAAGGAGGCAGCNATCAGCCTGATCGATAAGGGATGTGACGTTATTGCCCAGCACCAGGACTCCCCGGCAGCACAGCAGGCTGCCGAGGAGAGAGGTGTTTACTCAATTGGCTACCACACAGACATGTCAAAATTCGCTCCGAAAGCCCACCTGACTTCTGCGGTCTGGAACTGGAGTGTTATTTACTCGTACATCATCGAGCAGGTGATACAGGGAACATGGAAGAGCGAGCAAATCTGGTGGGGCATAGAGAAGGGGGTTGTCGACATTTCACCATTCAACGATGCTGTTCCGGAAGAAGTGAGAAAGATGGTTGAGGAGGAGAAGCAGAAATACATAAAAGGTGAAGTTCCGGAGCAGTATCCGTTTGTGGGACCAATTTATGACCAGAAAGGAAATCTCGTGAAGGCTGAAGGAGAGGTCATGACTGACGAAGAGCTGCTTTCAATGAACTTCTTTGTCGACAACGTTGTTGGAGAAATACCAGCTTCTTAACGGTTTTAATTTTTATTTTCTAAATTTTTCGAGCACGTCTCCAATGTATGTTCCAAAAATGAATACAATTGCATAGATTATCGCAGCAATACTTATGCCAAAGATGCCCACCAGCTCCCCCAATCCAACACCGTCAAGAACAAGGTAGGATAATGCCGTTGCCGAAGTCAGACCTAAAAACACAGAAATGATCAAAACTTCGAGGAACTTCCTTCTCTCTTCTTTTCCTCTTCTAATAAAACCAAAAACTATACCCATGAAAAGGACCAAGATAGCGTAAAGATCCATATTTTTGAATTCACCTTCTCTTCATAAATTTAATCCTCCATGGAATTAACCGACTCCGGCTGTTCTTTCTTTTCACCTCTTACATCCTCAATTTTTCTGAAATACAATCCCTCGCACATGTCTCGAGTGTGCCCTTACACTTAAAAAACTAACCTTTAACTTTGAAATTACTCTGGAGAAAATCTTTGTAGATTGGCCATCCTCGGACATGAAGTTTCCGTTAGGTTTCGTAAGTAGGAAAAGTTAAATTAAAAGCTGTGGAGTGCAGAAAATTGCCTGTGATTTGAAACAGTAATGAGAAAAATCCCCATCCAACTCAAGGCTGATAATCCTTCACCGATACTGAACATACCCACCAAAACCTTTTTAACTTAAAGTGATAATTCAATTTGGTGGGCTAGGCCGGGGGGTTCGGCGTCCCCTGTAACCCGAAACCGCCGATACGCGGGGGCCGAAGCCGAGGGAAGGCCTGTCAAGCGGGCAGCAGCGGTTTCAGGCACCGTAGAGTCCTCGTCCCGGAGGGTCGGCGGTTATGGCAGGGCTGCCCGGAGGGGCTGTCCGCCATATTAATCGGGGGGAACGGCCCAGGCCCGGAAGGGAGCAGGCTAACCCCGAACGACCGGCGCTTCCGGGGGTGCGGGGAGGAGGTGTCTGGAACTTAAAGCTGCCCGTAAGACAGGTCGACCCGAGGCGTGCCCACCACTGTGAAATCACGATCGAAAAATCGTTTCATGCGAAAATTAGGTTTGGTTTCATCGCGACAGCTTGAAATACACCTCCATCAGAGTGTTGAAGACGCGAAGACTGTTTACAGCTCCTGGTTGGAAATAGTTAAGCTTTACGTGCTTGACAAGATGAAAACGATTGCTGGCTGCATAAAGTCGGGGTTTGTTTTCCGAATCGGACATCTTTCAACGGCCTACCACACATCTCACATATTGAAGAAGGTTGTAAAAGCCGAATGGAGGTTTTTCAGGAGGAAATGTCAGAGAAGAACGAGATCTTCGACTTGAGCTTTATAAGCGAAGTTCATCCCCAAAGAGAACACTATAACCTGCTGCTATATAAACGAGATTTTTAGCAAAAAACTTAAGACCTTCTCGGTTTAATGAAAACATGAAGCTCTTTCACAGACTCACAATCTCACTTACCGACAAGGAGATGCAGGAGCTTGAAGAATTACGAAAAGAGGGTTTTGAAAACTACAGCCAGATCTTCAGAGACGCTCTGAAATTCTACTTCAGATTGTACAAGGCCTTTAAGTTAGCAGGTTACGACATAAACAAGCTTCCAGACGATTTTGAGAGACTTGCGTATCACATCTACAACGTGGAGATGAAGCAATACGTTATCCTGGACAAGGAGCTTTACAGGGTTTTGCTGAAGAAGATACAGGAGAAATACTCTCCTGCAGAGCTCGAAAGGGATGAGGATTTCCTGAAGGCAATAAGGGGATTTTCAAATCTCTTCTACATCTGGCACAAGTGGACGGAAAACACGGATGCTTCGGTGAAGGCTCAGGAGGTTCTTAAAACAATTGAGTTTGGAGGAGGCGGAGAGTTCAAAAAAGTGAGCGAATCTGAGTTTATATTCCGAACTGTGCCCGAAAACGTTTTCGTGACCAAATCGATAATAAAGGCAATTTACGAGGCTTTAAAGGTCGAAGCTGAGATGAGCGTGAGCGGGGAGAGGATCTTCATAAGGCTAAAAACCTGAGCCCAGCATTCAGGTTAGAGCAAATACNCTTTATTTGATGTAAAGTAGATTTGTTATGAAATATTTCATAAAAACTTTTATCTTATTTTGCTTATAACTCGGAACGGTGATGAAAATGGGCTTGAGGGAGGAATTCGTAGAGAAACTTTCCGAGCTCGATGAAGGCGGAGCGGTTGAGCTGACCCAGAAGAGGATTTCAGCAGGTGAAGATCCTTTTTTAATTCTGGAAGATGTTAGAAAAGCCACCGACATAATAGGAAAGCGTTTCGAAGAAGGCAGGTATTTCGTGTCAGATCTGATAATGGCTGGGGAAATTTTAAAGCAAATCATGGAAATTCTGAAACCAAAGCTTGGTGGGAAAAAGGCAGAAAGCAAGGGGAAAGTTGTAATCGGTACGGTTGAGGGAGACGTGCACGATATAGGAAAGAACATCGTCATCGCTTTGCTCGAAGCCGAGGGCTTTGAAGTCGTTGATTTGGGTGTGGATCAGCCTCCGGAGGCTTTTGTAGAGGCGATAAAGAAGCACGAACCGCAGGTCGTGGGCTTGAGCGGTTTGCTAACCGAAGCGATTGAGAGCATGAAGAAGACAGTTGATGCGATAAGAGACGCAGGGCTCAGAGACAGGGTCAGGATAATCGTTGGTGGTGGAAGAACAAGCGAGGAGGTGAAGGTCTACACCGGTGCGGACGACTGGGCAGATGATGCCGCCGTTGGTGTTAGAAAGATAAAGGCACTTGCAGGGGTGAGTTAGATGGACGAAAAAGCTCTTAAAATGATGGAAGAAAGAAGGCAGAGGATAGAAGACGTTATAAACGGTAAAGAGCCCGATAGAGTGCCGATAACTGCCGCGACAGCCGTCTGGCACGGAGCTTATGCAGGCTACACGACTCACGAAGTTCTGTTCGACTTTGGAAAATGCAAAAATGCGTGGCTAAAGGTTGCGAGGGACTTCGATTTTGACACCTTTACCGTTATTGCGGGTCTCGAAGGTATGATTTACACCGTGGCGTTCCTTGAACAGCCTGATATATCCGCTTCGGCGAGATTCATCCTTGGTCCAACACATTTAGCTTTGCAGGACGTCTATTCGAGATGGCCTGGCTACGAACTCGAGAAGAACGCGCATCCGCAGTTCATAGGTAAGGAAATCATGAACGTGAGCGAATACGACCAGTTCATCGAAAATCCGCTTGATTTCATAAACAGAGTTGCGATGCCCAGGATCAATAGAAGGCTGAGCAACTTAGGCTCGGCTGAATACAATGCAGCTCTCGCAAAATTTGGCGCAGAAGTTGCGAAGTTTGGGGCCTTCATGGCCGATGTCTCCGGAGAACTTGCAAAGCTTGGCTATCCGACTTTTCCGATGTCCTGGGCTTATGCTCCGCTGGATTTCATCAGCGATTTCCTGAGGGACATCAAGAACATGGTCATGGATCTTTACAGGTATCCTGACAAGGTAAAGGAAGCCGTGAAGGCGATTAAACCACTAATTGTTAAGGCTGCTGAAGTTTCAGCTCCACCAAAGGAGATAAGAAAGGCAATTTTTGGAACTGAGATCGTGGAATGTTTCTTCCCCCTGCACCTGAACGAGTACCTAAATCCGAAGCTCTACAACGAGTTCTACTGGCCGTCGCTGAATGAAGTTTTCAAAGAAGTCGTGAAAATGGGTCAGACCCCCTTCGTTCTTTTCGAGGGCAAACACGATGCCCATTTGGAAACGCTACTTGAGGCACCTAAGGGCAAGGTTGTGGGCGTTTTCGAGAAAACGGATCCGAGAAAGGTTAGAGAAGTGCTCGGAAATCACGTGATTCTCGTAAGCGGACCACCCAACTCCCTGCTGATCAGCGGAACACCGCAGAAGGTCGAAGATTTCATGAAGAATCTGCTCGAGGACTGCAAGGAGGGCGGAATGATGATCTGGCCCGGTGTTGACGGTGGGCTCTCGAGGGATGCGAAACCTGAAAACGTCAAGGCGATGGTCGAGGCCGTCAAGAAATACGGGAAGTATTGATTTTCAACCTTTTTTCAAAGTAGGGTGTCTCGATGAATTTCGGTATCGGCGAAGGGCGAAAGTCTCTTTATCCTGCAACAATAGCACTGCTCCTCGTTTTTGCAATGGTGTCTCTCGTCTGGAGCCAGTTCTATCCTTTCATCCTTCAGCGGTACTCTCTAAGCGAACTCTCTCCGGTGGTTCTCTCAGCATCGCTTATTGGTCTGGGAATGCTCATTTTCCAGCTGATTGCAGGTTTTTTGGCCGACAAGCTCGGTCCGAAGCCCACAATGGCTTTGGCTGGCCTGGCGTATCTCGCAGGAATGCTGACGATTTCAATGATGTTCGATCAAGAAAACTGGGAGATTGCTAAGCTTTACTGGTATGGCGGAAGCTTCGTTGTTGGAATCGGAGCGGGATTCTTTGTGGGCACGTATCCCGTGCTCATTGCGAGGTGGTTTTCCGAAAATACCGGTAAAGCCTTTGGAATCGCGATTTTCGGTCAGAACATTTCGCCGTTACTGATGTCCCCTTTCATAGCCTTCCTTATCGTGAATTACGGCCTAAAAGCGACATTTGTAACATTGGGTTTCCTGATATTCGCAACATTTTACGCTATTGGCGTTGCGCTCTGGAATGTGCCGAGAGTTGAAAAGACGAAATCAGATTCTTCGCTTTTCGAGGCTCTGAAAGACGGCAGATTCTGGATCCTCTTTACAGCCATGTTCACCACGGCAACTGCATGGTTCCTCATACTCATGAACATAGCGACAATTGTCTTCGAGGGTCTCTCGAGAGCATCAATCGAACCAGATTACATCTTAAACCAGTTCGTTCCGCTTTTCCTTGGAATAACAGCTGTTGGAAGCGCAGTAGGTTCTTTCTTCTGGGGAACCATGAACGATAGGGCTGGTGGACCCTTCAAAGTTCTTCCTGCACTCTATGCGATCGCTGGGGTATCGATAGTCCTTTTCATTCTCGGCTACTCTGATCCCTTGATGATTTTGGTTCTCGGGATCCTCGTTTACTTCTGTCTCGGCGGCGAGCCAACGGTGCACTTCTCTGCGGTTCCGGCATTTTTCGGTAAAAAGTTCGCTGGAAGGATAACAGCGCTGCTGAACACTTCCGTAATGACCTCATCGATCATAGGGCCATATCTTGGTTCATTCATCAAAGATCTGACATCTTCCTACGTCTCGGCTCTTTATATTTCCGCATTTCTGCACTTCTTTGCCACGGCAGTTGTTTTGGCTGGCGGGCGCTTTTTGGAGGTGAGAAAATGCTGAAGTTTGAAAATCCAAAGATTTTTGAGATAGGCGGGGTCAAGATAGGAGGAAATCCCTGGGAGAGTAGAACGGTGCTAATAGGCAGCATTTTCTACAAGGGACACAAAATCGTGGAAGACGAGAAAAAAGGCTTATTCAACAGGGAAATGGCGGAAAAGCTTATCAAGGTGCAGGAGGAACTCAGCGATAAAACAGGTTTGCCGGGTTTCGTTGACGTCGTTGGAATGAGCGAGGAAGCTCTAAGGAAATACGTGGAGTTCATTTCTTCTGTCACCGACAAACCCTTCCTGATCGACTCCGCGATGCCAGATATAAAAATATCCGCTCTCAGATATGTCAGGGAGGTTGGGCTCGAGAAGAGAGTCATTTACAACTCGATCACGCCAGAAGTTAAGGACAGGGAGCTAACTGCATTGAAGGAAAGCGGCATAGAAGCTGCAATCGTTCTGACGTATACGACCAATGTTCTCAGCAGCAAGGCAAGGGTTGAAGCGCTGCAGAAGACGTTTCCAAAGCTTGAGACTGCAGGAATCACAAAACCCCTCGTAGACACATTTGTGATGGATGTCCCGAGCCTTCCCGCGGCTGTTAAGGCCGGGATAGAGATAAAGAAGGGTTTTGGCTTTCCCTGCGGTTCGGGCGCACACAACGCGATAGCGAGCTGGAAAGGATTGAGGAATCTTTTGGGAAAGGATGCGGAGAAATACGCTGTGATAGTCGCAAACACCCTTCAAATTGCCTTTGGACTCGATTTTGTCCTCTACGGACCAATTGATGACTCTAAACTGGTTTTTCCCGCGGTATACACTCTGAACACAGCGTACAGGAGCTTTTCCAGGACGAAGGATTTCATTCAGATATGAAGATAACCTTCGAGCCGATCGGCAGAACCTTGGAGTGCGGCGAAGAAACCGTGCTGGAAATAGCCAGAAGTTCAAATCTGGGAATAAGGTCAGACTGCGGCGGAAGAGGGATTTGCGGTAAGTGCAAAGTTATTCTCATAAGAGGAAAAGCTCGGCGAGTTAACTGATCAGGAGAGAAAAAATTCTGAATCCTGAGGAGATCGAAAAGAACTACAGGCTTGCGTGTCAGTCAAAAGTTTTGGCTGACTCGGTGGTCTTTATTCCGAAAGAGAGCAGAATGGAGGCAAGGAAGGTTGAAGAGTCAACGATAGATCCCGAAATAGAGCTCAATGCAGCGGTGAAAAAAATCGGGGTCTTTCTTGATCCGCCAACGCTGAAAGACGTGAGGGGTGATCTTGAAAGGCTGAAAGAAAAAATCGGGAATATAGAAATCTCCTTGAGCTTGCTTAGGGAACTACCTATCCTTCTGAGAGAGAACGGCTGGAAGATAAACGCCATCTTGTGGAAAAACAGGATAATTTCAATCGAGGGTAAAAATGGGGCAGTTTACGGTTTGGCGATAGACATTGGATCATCGAAATTGGTCTGCCACCTCGTTGACTTGGAGAGCGGGAAAACGGTTGCGAAGGCTTATGCTGAGAATCCACAGGTTGCATACGGTGAGGATATTGTTTCAAGAATAACCTACGCAAGGAACGAGGAGAATCTGAAGAGGTTGCAGAGCGCTGTTTTAGAGGCTCTGAACAAGCTGATCGAAGACGTTTGCAATTTAGCAAAGACTTCTTCAGACAGGATATTCGAAGCAATAGTTGTGGGGAATTCNGTGATGCACCACCTCTTTTTCGGGATAACCCCGAAGTTCATAGGTGTTTCGCCCTTTACTCCAGCGGTCACCAGCGGCATAAGCTATCCAGCCCGAGAAGTAGGTTTGAGGATGAATCCAGAGGGATTTGTAACGTCTTTACCGCTGATAGCTGGCTTCATCGGTGCGGATGCGACAGCAAATCTTTTAATCACGAAAATATACAGGTCTGAAGAGGTTTCAATGCTCATAGATATCGGCACGAACACGGAGATTATTTTGGGAAACAGAGATAGGCTTTTGGCCTGCTCAACCCCTTCTGGACCTGCATTTGAGGGAGCGCACATAGCTTATGGAATGAAGGCTGTAAGCGGCGCGATTGATGAGATTGAGATAAGGGGCGATGAAGTTTTCTACAAAACCATTGATGATCTGAAGCCGAAGGGGATCTGCGGCAGCGGGATGATCGATCTCGTTGCAGAGCTTTTCAAAAACGGAATAATAAACAAAAACGGGAAGTTTACCAAAGAGAATGGAAGAATGATAAGAGATAGAGTGCCAAAATTTGTGGTGGTTCCTGCAGAGGAAACGGAGTTCGGAAAACCGATAACAGTCAGCGAGAGGGACATAAACGAATTTCTTCTGGCAAAAGCCGCTATAAAAGCAGGATGGACGATACTTTCGGCAAAATTTGGTGTTAAGCCTGAGGAAATTCAGAAAATATACCTTGCAGGCTCATTTGGCAGACACGTGGATTTGGAGAATGCTAGGACGATCGGTTTGTTGCCGCCAAATGGCGAGATAATATTTGCAGGAGACTCAGCAGTGAGCGGTGCAAAAATGGCTCTGAAGTCACTGAAAGAGAGGGAGGAGATAGAGAGTGTGGCAAGAAAGGTTGAATACGTCGAGCTTTCCGTCGAGAGAGAATTCCAGAGGACATATCTGAGATCGATAATGCTTTGATTTCGGAGAATTTCCGACAAAGGCTTGATAATCTCACGGAAACTAAGGAGGTGTCTGGAACTTAAAGCTGCCCGTAAGACAGGTCGACCCGAGGCGTGCCCACCTTCAGTTAAATTGAAAAATCGACAGTTTGAATTTGAGCGATGTTCCTGCGATTAATGGAAGAGGTAACCAGAGTTCTTGGGGATTACGGCGATGAGAGGTTTTTGAGAGAAAGTGAGCATGCTGATTTAGCTTCAACAATCGCCTTCAGGCTGGCAAAAGAACGTAAAAAAAGCCCCAAAGAGATAGCCGATGAGATTGTTGAGAATCTTGAGGTTGATAGCGATTACATTGGCAGTGTCGAGAGTAAAAATGGCTACATTAACTTCTTCGCAAGCTATGAATTTCTTGAGGATACCGTTAACGTAATTCTTGATGAAGATGAAAATTACGGAGACTTAAACCTCAAGGGCGAGATTCTTATTGAGCACACCTCAGCAAACCCTGACGGGCCACTGCATATAGGACACATCAGAAACTCAATTATCGGCGACACGCTGGCGAGAATTTTTACCAAAGCCGGCTTCAGTGTTAGAACACATTACTACGTCAATGACATGGGGAGGCAGACAGCAATAACCGTCCTTGGAATTGAGAAGTTTGGTCTGAAGGACAAAAAAACAGATCATGCTGTTGCTGAAGCTTACATCGAAGCGAACAAGCTGCTTGAAAGCAATTCTGAGCTTGAAGAGTACGTGGAGAAGCTGATGCTTGCATATGAGCTGGGTGATGAAGAAGCAGTAAAGAAGTTCAGAAGGGCTGTAGAGGCTGCTTTGAAGGGGATCAGAGAAACTTTAAAAGCCATTAATGTTGAACACGACGAATTTGTCTGGGAAAGCGAGTTTGTTCGCAACGGTTACGTTGACAGGGTGCTTGAAGTTCTCGATGAGAGGGGGCTGATAAAAAAGGATGGGGCGTGGATTATTGAGCTTGAAGGGTTCGATAAAGAGGTTGTCATAAGAAGGGAAAATGGCACAACGCTTTACATCACAAGAGATCTCGCCTACCACNTGTGGAAAAATGAGAACTACAAGAGGTTCATAAACGTCCTTGGGGCTGATCACAAGCTTTACGGTGCACAGCTATCAAGAATTCTCGAACTTATCAACCTTAAGCCTCCTGAAATAATTTTCTTTGAGTTCGTGTCGCTGCCTGAAGGAAGCATGAGCACGAGGAGAGGTAAATTCATATCCGCTGATGAGCTAATAGAGAAGGTGAAGGAGGAGACATGGAAAATAATTTCCAGCAAAGAGATTGATGAAGAAGAGAAAAGGGAAATTGCGGAAGCTGTAGCTATTGGAGCGATAAGGTTCGATTTCATCAAAATTGCTCCTGAGAAGCACATGACCTTCGACTGGAACAAGGCTCTGGACTTCGAAAGGCAGACCGCAAGCTACATCCAGTACAGCCATGCAAGAGCCTGCAGCATTCTGCGAAAGGCGGTCGAGGATGGAATGCCCGAACTTGAGTTTAAAGGTGAGCTCTGCACTTCCGGAGAGAGGAAGCTTGTGATGCTGCTTTCCAAAATGCCGTACATGGTAAAGAGGGTTGTTGAAGAGCTGCGCCCCAACGTTTTTGCGGAGTATTTGCTCAGTGTAGCAGGAGCATTTAACGATTTCTACCGCGATCACCCGGTTCTCAGAGCGGAGTCGGAGATAAGAATGCACAGGCTGGCGATTGTGGATGCGACAAGGATAGTGCTGCGGAACAGCCTCGAGCTGCTCGGAATTGAACCGCTTGAAAAAATGTAACCTGCCTTCTGTTTAATACGAATTCGGTATGAGAGCTTTTGTTCTACGAGTCAAAAGGCTCCTTAAAAGTTAAATACTTTTTTAACGAACTTACACAGTGTTGGTCAGAAGACTCGAAGATCTTCTCGACAAAAAAGTTACAAAAAAGGTGGATGCAGCAGTAGTTGTTCCGGTTTTTGATGAGAACTGCCCAAAGCTCGTTATGATAAAGCGCTCAAAGGGATTAAACAGAAGTGCGGGTCATATTGCCTTTCCGGGAGGGATGATCGAGAATGGGGAGAACGAAGTTGAGGCTGCGCTGAGAGAGTTCGAAGAGGAGCTCGGGATAAATCCTGACTGTGTGGATGTTCTCGGATTTTTGAGGCCGAGAGAGGTTCACGAGTACAGGATAATGATCTGCCCTGTGGTTGGGATGATAAGAACTCTTGAATTTGAGCCCAACAGCAGAGAGGTGAGTAAAGTTCTGGTAGATGAGCTAAGAAGGGTTCTGAAGTCAAGAAGGGTAGCAGACTGGGGGCCAAATTTTGAATGTGCCGGACAGCTTGTCTGGGGGGCTTCGAGCAGGGTTCTTGATGACCTCTACCTGAGGATAGTAAAAAAGTATGGTTCGATAGATGCGTTTTTTAAAATCTGACAGAGTTTTTTAGCAATCCANGAACTCCTTTTCTCTGCCCAGCTTTCTTATAATCTCCATCTGCCTGAGAACCAGCTCCCTTGCCTTTTCCATATCCGGTTCTTCAATGATTTTACCGCAATCAATTACTTTTCTCAGCAATGCCTCTCCATTACCGCTGTACTCTTCGTTGAAGAGCTTCACTTCATCCCTGAGCTCATCCCAGTGCCTGTAGACCTGCTTCATCCCTCCCCTCTTGCCCCTTTTGGCTGCAAATCTGCCCTCTCTCTCAACTATGTCCAAGGCAAAGTCAACCGGATTCGCACCGCTGATTGCGGTTCCAACACCAAATGCATCAACAATGTCTCTGAGCTCAAGCACATCCTTTAAGCTCAACCCACCGCTGACAAAAATCTTCACATCCCTCTTTCCTCTGATGTCAAGTTCCCACCTGACTTCTTCAACAATCTTCCTGAACTTGCCTCTTCTGGATGATGGAGTGTCAAGTCTAACGCCACTCACGTTTTCAACATTCTCCACCGCCATCACGGCTTCGGTTTTCTCATCATAGTATGTGTCCACAAGCATCGTTCTCGGCACATCCCTGTCAACAACCTCGTCAAAGCTCTTCCACGCCTCAATTTGATTNCCGAAGCAGATTATCAAAGCATGCGGCATAGTTCCCATGCTCTTCAGGCCAAGATACTTCTCAGCAGAGAAGTTGCTCACCCCATCAACCCCTCCGATGTAGGCAGCCCTTTCAATGCACGGAGCTATGGCGGGATGCATTCTTCTTGTTCCAAATGAGTAAACTTTCTTCTCACCAGCAGCAAGCTTGAACTTGAATGACTGTGTTGCAACCGCACTTGCATGACAGATGAAACCAAGCAGAGAGGTTTCATACCTTGCAAAATCCAGATACCTGCCAACAATTGTTATTACCGGCTCGTGGGGGAAGAAGATGCTCCCTTCAGGCATCGCGTAAACGTCAATTGGTAGTCCTTCAAGAAGGTTGAGAGCATCATCAAGTCCTGCAAAAACACCCCACCCAGAGGTTGTCACTTCAGCCACCACAGTAGGATTGACGTTTTTCGCTTTCAGAACTTTCTCAGTCCAAATGAAGTACTTGTCCGTCACCAAACCATTTTTTATGTCCTCCTCATTTGCGATTCTGAACCTCATTTCGAATCACACTCACAGGGCTTTTTTCCACACCTGATGCAGAAACCCGGATATTTTTTAAGAACTTCCTTCTCAACATCTACTTCAAGCAAATTTGCAAGGCTTACAAGCCATGCCATAACATCTGCTATCTCTTCACCAGCATTTGTCCCCTTTCTGACAGCTTCAGCAAGCTCACCGACCTCCTCGACTATCCACAGCATGGTTTTCTCCACGCCCCTTTCTTTATCCCGGTTTATGTAAATATCCGAAATCATCTTCTGGAACTCTGAAATCCTCACGATCTCACCTTCACAATCTCACCTGAATTCCTCTATCGGCAAGATATTCCTTTATCTCTCTGATTGATATTTCCCTGTAGTGGAAGATGCTTGCAGCAAGGCATGCATCAGCCTTTCCATAAACAAAACCTTCATAAAAATGTTCTTTTGTTCCAGCCCCACCAGATGCTATTACCGGAATACCAACTTCCTCGCTGATTTTTCTTGTAATTGGAATATCAAAACCATCCTTGGTGCCATCCCTGTTCATGGAGGTAAGCAGAATCTCTCCAGCTCCAAGCTCTTCAACTCTCTTTGCCCACCACACTGCATCTATCCCAACTGGCTTCCTTCCTCCGTATATCACAACCTCGTACCACGCCTTNCTCCCATCTTCGAGCTCCACAATGTATTTACCCCTGCTCAGGTCAAAGTTTCTACGGCAGTCAATTGCAACCACAATGCACTGACTGCCAAAAATCTCTGCCGCCTCCCTCACAAATTCTGGATTTTTAACTGCAGCTGTGTTGATCGAAACTTTGTCAGCACCGGCAGAAAGAATGTTGTGGATGTCCTCAACCGTCTTTATCCCACCTCCCACAGTAAACGGGATAAAAACCTGCTCGGCAGTTTTTTCAATGACATCTATCATCGTTCTTCTACCTTCCGGTGAGGCTGTGATGTCCAGAAATACGAGTTCATCAGCTCCCTCCTCATCGTACCTCTTCGCCAGCTCAACGGGGTTGCCGGCATCTCTGAGGTTTACAAACTCCACCCCTTTACAACTCTCGCTCCCTTATCATCAAGGGTGACATCAAGGCAGGGAATGATTCTTCTCGCAAGCATCAGTGAACCACCTCGAAACCATTGTAATTCAAAATCTCCGCCCTTTTAACCTCCACACCCCTAACATTTGCAAGCGGGGGGCCTGATTTTACTGCTGAGAGGAATTTATCAAGTGTTAGCTCATCTCCAACAGCGTAAATGTAAACCCTCCCATCAGGGAGGTTTTTAACGTATCCCCTGATGCCAAGCTCCCTTGCAATTCTGCGTGTAAAGTATCTGAAACCCACACCCTGAACGTTTCCGCTGACGTAGATTTCAAAGGCAATCATATAACTCACCCCTCAGCTGCGGTATATAAGTTTAAATTTTTCAATTAATATATTTTAATACGAATCGAAATTCTTTAAATATTTTGCATGCATATCAATTAATATGAAAAAACTGCTCGCCATGGTAGTGATTTTAGCTGCCATCACTTTAATTTTCATCAGCTCATATCAAACAGAGGAGGGACTGAGGATCAAATCCTTCAGCTCTCCCGAGGAATTTCGGGAGTATTTGAAAAGGAGTTCTGAGTTTTCTTTTTACCACGGTATGGCTGAAGTTATGATGATAAAAGATGCAGGCCTGACAGTATTGCCCTCAGAACACGAAACATCAGGATACGAAACAAGCATTCTCAGACCTGAGAGATATTCCGAAACCAATGTTCAGGTTAGAGGTATCGACGAACCGGATATAGTAAAAACAGANGGCATCAACATCTACTATTCTTTTTATCCAACCANATACTTTTTCTACCCTAACGAAAGACGCCATCATGGAGAAACTCTGTTTATCAGGGCTTTTCCTCCTCAAAATCTCAGCAAAACAGCAGAGATACCGGATTCCGGGAACTTACTGCTGTATGATAACATCNTTCTCATTCTCGGCAGGANNATTAACGCCTACGATGTTGAGAAACAGAAAAAAGTTTGGAGCGCGGACATTAACGGAAGCTACGTCGATGCAAGGCTTTATGAAGGAAAGCTCTACCTTGTAACAAGAAGTGACCTGAACCTCATTGACCNGTGTCCAGTTAAACCGCTTACAGTGGATGGAAAAGTGATAGAGATCCCCTGCAGCAGAATTTACCACCCAACAATTCCCGTAACNATCGACACAACCTACACCATACTGAAGATAGATGCCAGAACGGGAGAGATTGAGAACTCCATCTCCTTTGTTGGTTCAAGAAGTCATACGGTGGTTTACATGAGCAAAAAAGCAATTTATGTTACCTATCAATCCTTTGCTGATCCGGCAGAGCTTTTCTTTCAGTTTATCTCTGAAAACCCTGACTTAATGCCTGAATGGGTCAGAGAGAGAATCGAGAGGCTNNTGAAATATGAAATAAGCGGAAGAGCCAAGCAGGTTGAAATAATTTACATTCTGGACCAGCTCAGAGCCTCAATGAGCGAAGATGAGAGGCTGAAATTTGAAAATGAGTACCACAACAGATGGGAGAAGTTTAACAGAAAGCATTTGAGGGATTTTGAGAGAACCCACATCGCAAAATTCTCCCTTCAGCTTGAGGCCAAAAGCATTAACTCAATTCCCGGAAGACTGCTCAATCAGTTTTCCCTTGACGAGTATGAAGGCTATCTGAGGGTCGCAACAANNGCTGGTGACGAGAATGACTTGTATGTGCTTGACGATAAGCTGGATATTGTTGGAAAGATACAGGGGTTCGGTCTGGGGGAGAGGATATACTCTGTGAGGTTTGATGGTGATGTTGGTTTCATCGTTACCTTCCGCGAGACTGATCCCTTCTTCGTTCTTGATCTCTCCAATCCTGAGAATCCAAAAATAGCTGGAGAGCTGAAGATTCCGGGATTCTCATCATACCTGCACAGAATTGACGAAAAGACTGTTTTGGGAATAGGAAGAGAGGGCTTAAATGTTAAAATTTCTCTTTTCGACATTTCAGATCCTAAAAATCCGGTGGAAAAGGACAGATACGTTCTTCAGGAATACTGGAGTGAAGTANTCACCAACCACCATGCGTTTCTGCTTGATAGAGATCACGGAGTATTCTTCCTTCCAGCAGGCCAGAACGGCTACATATTCTCCTGTGATGCCCTTAGAATCGTTAAGGCTGTAAAGGGCAGTGCCGTCAGGGCGATCTACATTGATGACTACCTCTACATTATAGGCCCGGAGGAAATCAGAGTTTATGATGAGAACAGCTGGGAAAAGGTGGCGGAGCTAAGTCTTAACTGACTCCAGTATTTTCACAATCTCATCCCTGTCAGCATCAGTCCTGATGCAGAATCCACAGTAATGCGTTTTCGATGCCTCATAACCGAGATTTTTGAGCTCTTCAACAACAATACCAGCAGGTGGAAGAGTTAGAGAATGGATTTTTGCCAGAGCNGGAAGACTGTAGGCTGTAGGAACGTCAGCCTCAACCAGAATTTTATTCAGAAATTCCTTCAGCTTCCCATCAGCCACCTCAGCAACCCTCTCAACAAAATCTCTATTCTTCAACTCCCCCAGCCATAATGGGCCTATTATTTTTACCTTTTTACCGCATTTGCACCTCTCATCACCCTCACCAATGCCAAGGACTTTTTTTCTGAGACATGAACTGCAGTAAGCCAGATAACCCATTTTTCCGTATACCTTTGCGGAAAATGAGGTGGACTTTCTAACTCTAAAATGAACCCTGTAGTAGTGTTCTTTGGCCCACGAGATGAGGGGGAACAGAGCTTTCTCGTACTTTGTTGCCTCTCTCACAGCAAAACCGATCAGAACTCTGAGTCCAACTTCATGGTGAACGTCTGTTTTGATTGCAAAGGCTCCGTACTTTTTTAACCCAGAGTTTGTGGCGCTACCGCATAAAGCTGCGGTGTCTGTGGCGGTAATGCTCAGATACTTTTTTGCGGAAAAGCAGGCTGAATCCATGAACTGTGCAGGAGAACCGAATGGATCTACATCAATGTGCTCAAAGCTCCTCTGTCTCATCAACGCCGCAGCATCACCATTGAGAANTTCTCCGCTTAAACCGTTCCTCCTCAGATTCTCCTCAATAAGCCTGACAGCCTTCAGGCTGATGTCGTTAAAGACGGTAAATTTTCCTGCTTCAAGAGCCGCCCTTATCCCCCTCACCCCGCTTGCGGACAGTGCATCAAAGTACTCCCTTGAGTCCATTGCTGTAAATACGAGCACGTCAAGATCTCTGCAGAACTTCATTCTCGGATTGTAGAAAACTCCATCGACGCTTATCCTCGCCTTTCCTTCCTGAATTTCCATTTTACCCCTCAAAAATTTCAGTTATTTCCTGAGTTACCCTGTCTCTGTTTACCTCATCGATAACGTAAACTCTGAACTCCCTCCTGATTTTTTCCAGAAGCCAGTGTTTTGATTTGAAGTGAATTGTGAAGAGCAACCTTTCTTTATCCATCAATCCCTCCACAAACCTTGTGAACTTCTCACTCTTCAGCTCCATTGGTCCAACTTCATCAATAATGATCAGATCCGCGTTTGTATTTACAGAATCAAGAAACTTCTCAAAACCCTCAACGTTAACCGCATACTTACCAACTCTCACCCTTCCCTCCCCAACTCTGGCAAGCCACTCTTCCCTGCCGGAACTCAGATCAAAAAGCTTAAAACCTGTTCTGCTACCTTCCCTTCTTNATTCCTTTGTAACAAACCCGCCAACTGTCATTTTGTCTTTAACCGACTCATACACCCTCATGCAAAGTGTGGTCTTTCCAATTCCCGGTCTTCCAGTTACCGCTATTCTCACAGGGTGAAATTGACGGTTGAGTAAAAGTTTTTATCGTAAAGGTTTTTAGCACACCCGCAGAACGTGAAGGATATGAAAGTACTTGTTGCAGAGCCAATCAGTGAAGAGGCTATAGGGTACATGCGGAAAAACGGACTTGAGGTTGAAGTAAAAACTGGGATGACCAGAGAGCAGCTACTCCGGGAAATTTCAGAATACGATGCCATTATAGTTAGAAGCCAAACCAAGGTGGATGCAGAGGTCATTGAAGCTGGTAAAAAGCTCAGAATTATCGGCAGAGCTGGAGTTGGTGTGGATAACATTGACATCAACGCAGCCACTCAAAGAGGAATCGTTGTCGTGAACGCCCCGGGAGGGAACACCATTTCTACTGCAGAGCATGCAATAGCCTTGATGTTTGCTGCAGCCAGGAAAATCCCGCAGGCAGACAGGAGTGTAAAGGACGGAAAGTGGGAAAGGAAGAAATTTATTGGAATTGAGCTGAGAGGGAAGACTGCTGGGGTAATAGGCCTTGGAAGGGTTGGTTTTGAGGTGGCAAAGCGATGCAAAGCTCTTGAGATGAACGTAATGGCCTACGATCCCTACGTATCAAAGGAAAGAGCAGAACAGATAGGTGTCAAGCTCGTTGATCTCGACACACTGCTTGCATCATCAGACATCATTACAGTCCACGTCCCGAAAACGAAGGAGACAGTTGGCCTGATTGGAAAAGAACAGTTTGAGAAAATGAAGGACGGTGTAATAATCATAAATGCTGCCAGAGGTGGAATTGTTGATGAGAAAGCGCTTTATGACGCAATAAAAGCAGGAAAGGTTGCGGCTGCGGCACTTGATGTTTATGAGAAAGAACCTCCCTCTCCAGACAACCCGATCCTGAAGCTGGAAAATGTGGTTACAACTCCGCACATTGCCGCATCAACCAGAGAAGCACAGCTCAATGTGGGAATGATAATTGCAGAGGACATAGTGAACATGTCAAAGGGGCTTCCGGTGAGAAATGCGGTAAATCTGCCGTCAATCGAGCCGGCTGAGTTTGAGTTCATGATGCCCTTCCTCATTCTGGCAGAGAAAATGGGTAAAATTGCGAGCGTCAGACTGGGAGGGGCCATAAGAAGGGTTAAAATAACTTGCAGCGGTAAGATAGCAACCAAAAACACGGAGTTTATTACCAGATCACTACTGAAAGGTCTGTTCGAGCCGATTCTCGGCAACGAAATCAACCTTGTCTCGGCTAAGCCTATAGCAGTTGACAGGGGCATTACAGTTGAGGAGAGCAGAGTTGAAAGTACAGAACACTACGAGAGCTTGGTTGAGGTGTGGGTGGAAAGCAATGGTAAAGAAATGTATCTCGCAGGAACATGCTTCGGGAATGAGCACAGGATTCTGAAAATCGATGTTTACAATGTCAACTTTGTGCCGAAGGGACACTACATTATATCACTCCATGAGGACAAACCCGGGGTTATAGGGAGAGTTGGAACTCTTTTCGGGAAAAACAACATCAACATCGCTGGAATGATTGTTGGAAGGAGTGGGGACAAGCCAGGTGGGATACAGCTAATGCTACTTCTCGTTGACGACCCGCCTACTCCGGAGGTGCTTGAAGAGATGATCAAGCTCGACGGAATTATTGATGCAACCTACGTTGAACTTTAATCTTTTTGTTTTAATTTCAGTACTCCACCTCCCCAACCTGCCATCCTGCAAAGCTCGCTAACCATTACCGGCTTCAGACCCTTAGCTCTCACCTTATCCGCAAGAGTTGTGTAACACATCGGACAGTTGAAAGCAACGTATTCAGCTCCGGTCTCCAAAATGTCCCTGATGTTTTTACTCTGCAGATCCTCCGCCTTTTCTGGTTCCTTTGAAATGACAAAGGGTGCACCGCAGCAGATTGCCCTCTCCCTGTCGTACTCCCTCTCCACTCTTTCAACACCGATTAACTCAAAAATTCTGTCAAGAGTTCTGTCAGTCTCAGGAATCAGTCTGTTTGAGCAGTTTCTCTGATACGCAACCCTGATACCCAGCTCCTTTACATCCATCTCCCTTAGACGGTCATAAAGAAAGTCGAAGAGATGCGTAAAGGAAAATGGCACCTCAATTCCGTAGGCTTCTGCAAAGGATTTGTAGAATGCATAACATTCGTCGTGATAGAGAACAAGTTCTTCGGGTTCAAGTTTCATTATATTGTTTACCGTCCTCTCAGCTCTCTCCTTAATTACCGAAACCATCCCGTAGTGCAGATAGATCATGTTGCAGAAGATGTGCCTGCCTCTGATGACCTCATAACCCTCAAAAAGTTTTCCCTTCACCAAATCCTTCACTTCAGGGAATAAGCAGATGTGAACAAATTTCCCACCAACCTTTTTGGGAGTGAAAACCTCATCGACATCGTAACGCTGCAGCAATGCTTTTTTAGTTTCATCGCTCACCCTTTTAACCCCCAAACTCTCCTGAAGCTCCACTATGCTGTAAAATGGATGATTTCCGTATTCGCAGTACTCCTCACATCCGTAGCATGTGTAGCACTCCTCCAGAACCCTGCTGTACTCTCCAAGAGCAATCTTCTTTCTCTCCTCTCCTGCCATCTCAAAATCGTAGTTGAGGTTGATGCACTTTGTAAGACAGCTGTAGGTGGAGCAGTTAAGGCAGAGTTCAGGATTAAATCTCAGTTTCATTGCAATCCCCTCACTGCATCAAGCATTCCTGCTGCTGAGGTGTATATGAAGCTCTGAGCGATTGGCTTGTTTTCGAGAATTCTGAAAAGCCTTCCAACATCCTCATCATGAATTTTGAGCCTGTTTACAAATTCCTCAACACTTCCCTGAGCTTCTGCAACCTCCTTCGCAATCTCTATCCAGCTTTTTATCTTCTCGTANGATCTTNTTACACTCCAGTCCCCCTCAACAACACCGTAATGNGTGAAGGCAACATAATCGACCTTCAGAGACATCAACTTCTCAAGCGTTTTCAGTGCAGCATCAGCATCGAATGGTGGTGGGGTTAGAGGGAAAACAACATCATCAAAGCACATTCCCACAGCATCTGCCGGAAACAGAACTCTTGAATTTGTCAGATAGTAAACCAGCATGTGTGGAGCATGTCCCGGAGCGTGAAAAACCTTCAACCTCTCCTCACCCAGCTCGAACTCCTCTCCATCATCAACAGCGATCACCCTGTTCTCCTCCACACTCTCAGGTTTACCGTAAATCTCCGCCAAATCTCCCAGAACAGCCTTAGAAGCTTCCCAGAGTCTTTCCGGGTTGACAACATGCCTGACACCTTTCGGATGAACAATTATTTTCGCATCAAGTGCTTTTGCCAGCTTCGCTGCCCCGCCACCGTGGTCGATGTGGATGTGAGTTGGGCAAATGTATCCAACATTCCAGTTTCTGTCGATCTCTTCAAGGATTATGTCAGCTCCTTTAGCCGTTCCGGGGTCGATGATGGCTGTTACTGCATCAGCTACAACGTAGGAAGAGATAACTCCCTCCTCCACATACTTCAGAGTGTCGATGAGGTAAATATTGGGAAGAACCTCTTTCATGGAAAAAAGAGTAATTAGAAATTAAAAAATGTTTCTTTTTTAAATTCCAAGAGCCTTTCTCTTCTCAAGTATTACCTTCTCCAGCAGTTCAGCAGCCTTTACCGGATCCTCCTCTACAAGAATCTTCCCGCCGGTGAGTTTCTCCACATCTTCAGTGTAGAGCTTCACGGCCTCTTCACTTCCGGTTATTGGTGGAACTGGAGAGACGTGAGTTGTAAGGCCGTAGGCAACTGCAAACACGGCATCTATTGTTGCCTTCTGCTCCATATATTCCGGAGCTGTAACAGCCACCGGAAGCTGGGGAATGTCAACCCCAAGAGCATCAGAAATCAACCTGAGAAGGTAAGCTGCCCTTCCGGTGTCGGTGCACGTTCCGAAGCTCAGCACTGGCGGGATGTTCAACGCCCTGCACACGGCCTTCAGCCTCTCTCCTGCAAGCTCTACAGCTTCCATAGACGTTAGCCCTTCAACCTGCAGAGCAGCGTTACCGCAGCCCATCGAAAGAACAAGTATATCCCTCTTTATCAGCTCCTTTGCAATTGTAACAGTGCTGGTGTCATGCGGACCGTTTTTGAGCGTTGTGCAGCTAACTAAAGCAACTACACCTCTGACATCCCCTTTCTTGATTGCTTCAAGAAGAACATTAAGATCNCCGTTCAAAGCTTTGAGAATTGCCTCCGGAGAGAAACCGACAACTATTTTCTTCTTCTGTTCCACCTTCACAGCCCTGCTCCTGTCTCTCTGCCTGAAGTTCTCTACTGCCATTTCAATAAGCTTTTCAGCAATTTCCTCAGCCCTCTCAGGTTCATAGTCAAGTCCCTCATCTATCCCCCTGAATCTCACAACTTTGCTCACAGGCACGATTTTTACCCCGTAGCGCTGATATTCAGGCAAGGAAGGAAGAGCACAGTTCATATCAGCCGCAAATACGTCAATGCATCCTGTTGCAAGTGCAAACTCCTGAACAATCCAGTTTCCGACAATTCCTGACAAAAACAGGACTGTCAACGCGCTGAAGAATTTCCTGTCCGGTCTCTATGAATCCTATTATCCTCAACCCCTTAGCTCCTGCCGCCCTGGCTTTTTCCTGAAACTCCTCCCTCTCGGCGAGCTTTATCAATGCAATGCCCACAAACGGTTCATGACCGTCAACGGCAATGTTAACGTAGTCAGGATCAAGTATTCCCAGATCAGCGTAGCTATCATGCGGCATGGGTGTGCCAAAGAGAATGTCCTGGATCGTTTCGAGAGCTAACTGTGCTGCCATGCATGTGGCAATGCTCAGAGCCATGCTTTTCTTGGCCAAAGAGACATAGTTTGAGTCCACATTTGTCATAGCAGAAGTTCCCATCGTCAGGAGTTCCTGAAATACGCCTGAAGGGAATATACCCAGCTTCTCCCACAGCTCCTTNCTTGGCCTGGGTGCAAATATCTCAACCAGTCTGCTCTTCTCAACTGAGCTTAAATCAGAGATAACGAAATCTGCAACCTTCTTTGCAAGTTCGTTCACATCCTCACCTTCAATTCCGAGCTGCTCTGCAAACCACTTCAGTTTCTCAACATCCCTGATCTCGTAAATTGTCTTTCCCTCAGCCGTCGCCTTCAGCGTTTTCGCAGCCTCAATTGCGTGGTACGTGTAAGCTTCAGTTCCGAGCATGTTTTTGTGTGTGAAATTCCTTACAACCATGCCAGCGGCATCTATACCACATGCCCCGGTGGGCTTGTCCTTGCCAATTCTGCAGGGACCCATGCTACAGAGCTGACAGCTCAGACCGACACTGCAGAAGGGGCATCTTCCTTTTTCCTGTGCATTGAATCTGTCCACGATGTTGGTTATACCATCTTTGCTGACCTTACCGTACATCATGTTTATGCTTTCATGCTCGCTAACCTTTCCCTCAATCTTCATGAATTCAGGTTGACTTAAAATTTTATAACCTTATNCCCTAAGATTTTCGCGAACTTTATTTTCCTGCAGTGAACTGAAAATTATGCTTGAAGTGCAGATTAAAACAAAACTTCCTGAAAACTGCACTCTCACAACATTGAATGAAATCATAAAGAATTGTGTTGTCAGAATTGAGGGCTTTGCCAGGAAAGATGATGTGGTGAGGGGACTGCTGAAGGTTAAGGGTAGAGATTCTGATGAGATACTCAGGAATCTCCCATCTCACTGCGAGGGTGTAAAGCTTTCATCCAAGGAGGCAAAGGTATTGATAAAGGAGCATACATGCATGCTTGTAATTCCCATTCTTGAATCCGGTTGTGTTATTACAGGAGTNGATATCGAGAACCACGAGCTTGTCTGGAATATAATATGCGATGACGATGGTTTTCTCACCCTCCTTCAAAATCTTGAGGGTGTTGATTTCGAGCTGATTTACAAGGGCAGACCAGCAGAGAAGGACAGTATTACATACAGAGAGGAGGAAATTCTTAAAATAGCCCTTGAAAAAGGATACTTCGACTTTCCGAGAAGGATAAGACTTGAAGAACTTGCGAAGTTTTTCGGTATAGCTCCCTCAACGCTATCAGAGATTCTGAGAAGGGGACAGAAGAAGGTGCTGGAAAAGTACTTTGATGGTAAAGTTTAAAAGTGTCTTAAATCAGAAAAAATTAGGTGGTGGGATGGAAGAAAAATGTAACCCAAACTTGAAGTGTGTCCTCAAATGTGCCCTGAACGTATCATGTCTTGAGATGGACGTGTATTTCCTTCTTCTCAAAAATCCCGGTCTGGATGTGGAAACTGTATCGAAGGAGCTTGAAAAAGATGAGAGCACAGTTTATAAAGCACTGAGAAATTTGATGCAAAGGGGACTGGTTAAGAGGGAGTACAGGATTCTCAAGAGTGGCGGATACAAATATCTTTACTACCCCGCAGATTTTGAAGAGTTTAAAAAGGTTGCAAGGGAGGCAATGGAGGACTGGTTCAGGAACTTCGAGATTTTTATAAAAGACATAGAAAGAGTGGATAAGGAAGAACTTTTATCTCTCGCAGCTGCTCGCTGATTTTGATTGCAGGAGGAATTGACAAATACCGAGCTTCTGAAAGTTTTTCCAAGGGGCTTCAACAGGGTTTTGTAACAGGCTAAGTTTTTAAAATCTTCCCTAAAACAGTAAGGCCATGATGTGGAATGAGAAGGTAAAGGTTTACTTTCCTGACGGTCATCTCGAAAAGCCAATCTGGGATGCACTCGTTACAGCAGGATACAGACTCGGGAAAACAGAAAGAGGATACTTAATTGATGTTGACCANCCCAGGCTCATTTTTAAGCAGGTCAGACCGCAGATAATGCCCTTCTACATAGAAATGGGGAAGGGAGATGGGGGAATAACAGGAGAGGACATTCTCCAGAACTGGATGCTGAAGTCCAATTTGAAAAATGTTGGAGTGCTGGAAGAACTGCCACTGAGGCCAACAAAACTTGTTGTGGCAATTTCAGAAGAGATTTACCCGGATGTTTACACAATAGAGGACTTCAAAGAGAAAGTAGGGGAAAAGCAAGTCTTTATAGCCTCGGAGTTTCCAGAAATAGCAAAGAAGTATGCTGAAAAACACGGCCTGAATGCAGTAGTCTTTGACCCCATTGGAAAGACCGAGGCCTCCCTGCTACCTCCAATGCCCGAGGCTGATCTGATCATTGAGGTAACAGAGTTCGGAACGACGCTGAAGGAGAACATGTGCAGGATTGTTGATGTGATCATGGATAAAGTTCACTCCGTCTTTATTGTCAACAAAGAGTCACTCAAGGATGAGGAGAGAAAGCAAATCATGGAGAACCTCGTTACCGACCTTAAAGAAGTTATCGAGTCAAGAAATCTCGTCAGCTTTTATTTCAACGTTCCTGATGAGAATGATCTTAAGAGGATAATAGCCTATCTGACAGAAAAGGGCTTCGACCCAACAATCTCACCCTTAGCCAAAGGAGGGGCAGCTGTTCACATAATCGTTGACAGAAGTCAGGTTAAGTTCATGAAACCAACAGTAAGGAGCATGGGGGCGAAAAGGATCGCCACATCGCCAGTTATAACATTTGGAGATTAAATTAGATCCACAAAAATTCTTTTATCTTCTCTAAGATATCCGACAGGAATACCCATTTGCTTTGCTCTCTTTTTCAATTTTTTATCGTTCGTGATTAGAACGCATCCAAGCATTTGAGCAGCTTCAAGAAGCGAGGAGTCGCCTTCACTTTCAGTTTCAACAATCTCAAAGCTATCAAGGAGTTTCAAAGCAAACCTTGCTGCGGCCCTTTCCTTTCCCTTCAAGCTTGATTCAAGGTTCTCAAGCTCTCTTTTTACTGAAGCAGTAATAAGGAATTTGTTGAAGCCAAGTTCTCTTAGCTGTCCAATAACATCAGCTTTGTTGAGGTAAATGTACATCAAAACGTTTGTATCTATTACCGCACACCTTACTTTATTATTCCCGCTCCTATCAGTCTCCATCTGCTTCCTACTCTCCTGCTGATGGCAACTCTGGAACCTCTCTCCGCACAAACTGGTCTCCTGAGATTCACCTCTATCACATCATCTCTCGAAGATGTTACCACACCAAGGGTTATTGCTGTACCCACCGCCAGCATAAGCGGTTCATTCATCTTTATCTTCTCAACCTCTACCTCCTCATCAAGCCCGACAACTCTCTCAAGAAGGCTCACTTCAATGGTGAGGTTCATCAGCACGTCCGGTAGCTCATTTGGATAACCTACAACATTTCCCACAAGAGCGTCGCTTTTTGTTAGTGCGGGATCAAGCTTCGTTGCGATTCCAACGAGTCCTCCGGGTGTGGCTTCATCAACAAACCTTCCAGANGCCATAATACTCTGAACTTCCGTGAAAAGTGGATTCCAGCTCCCCCTCTCATCCCTTACTCCGGGTCTTATTTCAATCTCATCCCCTACCCTTATTCTACCTCTGGAGAGACTTCCACCAACCACTCCACCGAGGAGCTTTTCCGGGATAGTTCCGGGCTTGTTGACATCAAAGCTTCTTGCCACATGCATGAGCGGAGGCGAGTCGAAGTCTCTTTCAGGTGTGGGAATTGTCTCCTCAATTGCTTCTATGAGAGCATCCATGTTCACCTTTTGCTGTGCAGAAATGGGAACTATCGGAGCATTTTCGGCAACTGTTCCCTTCACGAACTCCTTTATTTCCTGATAGTTCTCCAGAATTCTTTCAGGGGTAACGATGTCAATCTTGTTCTGGGCGATGACTATTCGATCTATTCCAATTATCTGCAAAGCCATCAGATGTTCCTTCGTTTGAGGACGGGGGCATTTTTCATTTGCGGCAATAACAAGCACCGCCCCATCCATTATCGCAGCACCGCTCAGCATTGTGGCCATCAGCATTTCATGGCCGGGACTGTCAACGAAGCTAACAGTTCTCAAAATTTCAGTTTCAATGCCGTGAATCGGGCAAATTTCATTAACAGTATAAGCTTCTGGAGGTTCACATTCAGGACACTTTCTGAAGGTTGCATCAGCGTAACCGAGCTTAATTGAAATGCCTCTTTTCAGCTCCTCACTATGCCTGTCAGTCCAAACTCCACTCAGAGCAGCTACAAGAGTGGTTTTACCGTGATCAACATGACCAACAAGTCCAATATTGACTTCAGGAAGCGGAACTTCACTCATGAAATCAATCCCGCTGGGAATGTATTTAAATGTTGAGGGAAAGACAGTCTGACAGCATTCGGGCTCCTGTCAAAAAACAAGTAGCCCCGGCCGGATTCGAACCGGCGTCGCCGGATCCAGAGTCCGGCAGGATTGACCACTACCCCACGGGGCTGCAAATANTTGTACTACCAAAGATTTATCAAAATTTTGGTCTCGCAAAAGGACAAACGATATATATTTTTACATTTTAAATGCTACATGCGTCCGCTTGGTGTAACAGTACTCTCAATCTTCCTTCTTGTTACCGGATTTCTTTCCCTGATTACAGGCGTATTTCTCATTTCCACAAAGGAGGAGTCCTATCCAGTTTTCGTTGAAGAGTACGNAAAGTTCATCAATCAATCTTTTGGAAACATTCCACTCAGCAACGAGGATCTTGAAAGGATTTACGAAGTGGCATCGTACATGGCAGTATTTTTGGGTTCTGTTTACTTAATGGCAGGTTACGGTCTTCTTACACTTAGAGAGTGGGGGAGAATTCTTACGGTTCTCATAGCAGGATTCAACGTGCTTTACGGCATATTTCTTTTCTTCCTTCAGCCCTTGGTTGCGTTTGAAATTGCAATCAACCTGCTTATAATATGGTACTTAATGAAACCAGAAGTAAGGGAAAAATTTTCCAGNAAGATTACCATTGAAGAGCGCATTCTTGGCAACCAAAATCCTTAAATAACCCAGAGCTTTAAGAACTAATGCCGACGGTCATAGGGACGGGGGAAACACCCGGACTCATTCCGAACCCGGAAGTTAAGCCCCGTTCCGTTCCGCGTAGTACTGTGTTCCGAGAGGGCACGGGAATCGCGGAAACCGTCGGCTTTCTTTGTTCTGCCAGCTCATTTAGTCATTATTTCAATGGCTTCATCGACTTCTTTTCTGGTAATAATCAGCGGNGGTAATATGCGAATTCTCCTTTCAGATGTGTTGTTNACGATCAGTCCGCTTTCCAAGCACTTTTTGACAAATTCTAANGCATCGCTCACNTCAAAACCGATCATAAGACCCGCTCCCGTTACATTCTCAAAATGTTCTCTNAGTCTTTTTGTAAAGTACTCTCCAACTCTTGCCGAGTTCTCCACCAGTTTTTCCCTCTCAATAACATCGATCGTTGCAAGCGCTGCTGTGCAGGCAAGAGGGTTTCCACCAAATGTGGAACCGTGGTCTCCGGGCTGTATTTTTTCTGCAATATCCTCTCTCAAAGCACAGCACCCAATCGGAACTCCTGAGCCCATCGCCTTCGCCATGGTCATCATGTCCGGCTCAACCTCGTAAATCTCCTTTGCGAACCATTTTCCGGTTCTTCCAAATCCCGTCTGAACTTCATCAACGATGAGCAGGAATCCGTTCTTATCTCTCATTTCTTCCAAAGCCTCCACAAATTCCTTTTTTGCAGGATAAACACCCGCTTCACCCTGAATCAGTTCAACAATAACTGCAGCTGTCTCACTATCAACCTTTCTCTCCAGATCTTCAACGCTGTTGAATTCAGCAAACTCAACCGGACTTATTAGCGGTTCGAACGGTTTTCTGAATTTCTCCTTGTATGTAACAGATAGAGCNCCCATTGTTCTGCCGTGAAAATCACCTGTGAACGATACAAATTTTTTCCTGCCAGTAATCCTTCTTGCGAACTTCAAAGCTGCCTCTACTGCTTCTGTTCCGCTGTTACAGAAAAAGAACTTGTCCATTCCTGTGATTTCATGAAGCTTCTCAGCGAGCTCTATCTGGGGAATGGTGTAGTAGAGATTTGAAACGTGTATAAGCTTTTCAATCTGCTTTTTCAACCTCTCAACAAGCTGAGGGTTGCAGTGACCGATGCTTGCGGTTGCAATCCCTGCAACCAGATCAAGATACTTCTTCCCGTTCACGTCGTAAACGTAACATCCCTCGCCCCTCTCTATAACCACTTTCTGTCTGGTGTAGGTCTGCACTATGAACTTTCTCTCCCTCTCCATCCAGTCCAAGTCCATGGAAAAAATATTGTTGAGTTATTAAGTTCATTGCTCGGCCTTTATCATCAGCTCCCTGTACTTAGATACAAGAAACTCCGGTTCTCTGAGAACGGATATGTTGTAAACAGCTACAGCACCAAGCAGGTCCCCTTTCTCAATTCTTCCACCTTTTGGAGACATCACAACAGCATGCGTTACCACTCTATCCTCTTCTACCATCTTTGGTGGGGAGAATGCTGAGAGATCAATAATGCTGCCATACGCGTGATTGAAAGACGTTAATGGCTGAGTTATGGTTCCTGACGGAAATTCAAGGTCTCTTATCTTTATAATTCCAATCTCTCCTCTACCAAGCTCAACATTCTCCTCAGCTATTACTGGCTCGAATCTCCCTATGCTGCTTCTTTTGAAGCTGAAGGGTGTTATGATGATTCTTTTTCTTTTGATCTTATCCTCCTTCCAGTAAACATGGTTCGCTTCTGCTCTTCCAGTCAGATGCTGAAATATTCTCACCACCCTCTCTCCGGTAGAGATGTAGTAGACGTTTAAAATTCCTAAAAGGTCTCCTCTCTCAATTTTTCCGTCGAATGCGGGAAGGAATACAGCATGGGTTATCAGCTTCCTTTCCTCAACAGCTCTTGGTCTCCCCATATGGGCAATATCAATCACCGTGCCCATGGCGTGAGTCATGACAGCCATTGGAACCGGGATTGTATTCTCAGGCAGCTCCAAATTCTCAATTCTCACCCTGACAACATTTCCTTTCCTTACCTCCATATCCTCTCTTGCTATCACCGGATACCACTCACCTATGTGCCATCTGCGATACCAGTACTCTTTCAGCTTTCTCCTCTCCCTCACAACCTCGCCATCTCTTCTAAATACAAGGTTTCCTTCCTGCTCCTTGAGAGAAACAGCAACCTCTGGAGCTGTGATGGCTCCAACATTCTCCGGAGAAGCGACATTCATCGGATAGACTTTAACCACACCAAGGAGATCATCAATCTTAATCGTTCCATCCTCTACAGGTAAGAAGACAACAAAGGAAATGTTCTTCTGCTCCTCAATTNTGAAGAGTCTGTCTCCATAAACGTCAACAACCGTTCCCAGTGCATGTCTCTGTATTGAAAGCGGAGAAACAGCAGTTTTTGGAGGCAATTCAATTTTCCTGACCTTAATCATTACCGGTTCCCCCCTCCTGACCTCAACCTCCTGCTTGGAAATTAGCAGCTTCCAGTAAGCTGTACTTGCTGTTTTGAAGTATGCGGATGATACCTCAGCAAACTTTTCCTCAGGTCTTAAATCCCCATCAAACTTCCATTGAACGGTTCTAACCTTCATAATAATTAATTAACCTAAACCTTAAAATTTTTTACGGTGCAGCAATTCAATCCATCAATACAGCTTCTGGAATCCATCCGAACAGGTTGCAGTTATTTTAACCAGAAGTTCAGGATTTAAAGCTGAAAGCCAGTATGCTNGGGAAGTGCAAACCATACACCGCGAGCAAAAGATAGGGATCCAATAACTAACCATGTAAAGTTTTCACATTAAAATAAAAAATTTGCAAAACTCAAGCATCTTTTTTAATGTAACCCAGCAATTCGCTCTCCTTGGGAATTTTTCCCTGAATNANAACCTCTCCATCAATCCAGACTGCTGGTGTTGCAATTACACCAAGCTTCGCGGCTTCGTTCATGTCTGTAACGTATTCCAGCTCGACATCCAGATTCTCCCTCTCAACGATTTTCTTAACAATTTCGTATGTTGCCTTGCATCTCGCACATCCCGGCCCTATAACCTTCACCTTCATACCACCACCTCTCCGTAAATTATTCCGGCAAGAGTTGAGAGCACAACTATTGTTGCCACATACACAACTGTTCTCTTAACTCCAAAAAGCTTTCCTATTGCCAGCATGTTTGGCAAACTCAAACCGGGCCCTGCAAGAAGCAGAGCCAGAGCAGGACCTTTACCCATCCCGAGCTTCATGAGCGTATCAACGAATGGTGCTTCTGTCATTGTCGCGAAAATAACTTAAAGCTCCAATTATTGCAGCAATAAAGCTCTGCTTAACCCCCTCTCCGCCTATATACGTCTCCACTATATCTGTGGCTTTCAGAATCTCTCCAGCAACTCCCACAATGAAGACTCCAACAAGGAGAAGTGGAACAATCTGCCTGACAAAAAACCAGGTTTCCATCATCCAGTACTTTAAATCCTCCTTTTCAAAGCTTTTAATAGCATAAACAGCTGTTATGAACATCATTACCGCAAAAATCTCCACCTTGAAGATGTAAGGCTTTTCAACCCCGAGATAGTTGGGGAGAAGAAGTGTAGCGACCAGAAGGGCAAAAAGAATCAACGCATTGTTCTCAACAAGCCTGCCCGGATTAGAAGTTTTAATTTCCTCCACAATAATGTTCCTGTCAAAGAAGTAGTACAAAACCATCCCGACGATGAAGGCTGTCGAGAGAGCTGCAACTACCCTTGCAACGGCAGTTTCCACTCCAAGAACCGCTCCAGTGTAGGTTAAGGCCAGAATGTTTGTTGCTGGAGCCACCCACAGTATCATCATTGCCGGGGCGGTTGTGTTTGTTCTTTTAAATATGCCCGAAGCTATAGGAATAACCGTACAGGAGCATACAGCAAGGAAGAAGGATGAGATTACCGCCAATGGAAATGACCTCAGCCTGGAAGTTGCCGCACCCAGGTAGTTTATCAATACAGCNTTGTTCATCATCGACATCAGAGCTCCTGCAATGAGGAAAGCCGGAACCAAGCATGTCAGTACGTGGAGAGCTATGTATTCTTCAAGNGCGTTTAACCCTGCCACCATCAGCGTGTAGCNATCCATATACGGGTTAGAATCACTACTGTATTAAATTCTTTGGTTTAAAAATTAAACTTTATAAANTAGAAGTCCCCGGGAGCTGAGAAGTACGTTAATCAGCANCTGAAGCTGATTTCTGCTCCAAGGATTGTGGTGTAGAAAAGTTTTTTGAATGAATGCGGATCTTTCAGTCAGTCGACTTTTGGAGCGTATTCTATT
>Ga0065719_100112_pt1 | contig 41319 bp, 36 predicted proteins | sample GBSCel85sediment_FD_59106 | JGI IMG/M metagenome (GOLD analysis project Ga0065719, IMG submission 59106) | Hot spring sediment microbial communities from Great Boiling Spring, Nevada - Cellulolytic enrichment CS 85C v3 (version 3) | ecosystem: Environmental > Aquatic > Thermal springs > Hot... | reverse complement strand
ACGGTGTATTCAATAGATAGTTCTTTAAGTGAGGTTTCCGAAGCTCTTGCTATGGAGGTTTTAATGTATGATCAGCAGTTATGTAGCTCGCCTACTATGGCTCTCTTCATAGGGAATTACGAGAGAGCGATCCAGCTAGCTAAGGAAGTTAGTAAGCATCTAGATATTTTAGGGAGCTCGTACGAGATTGAGGTTTCGGAGGGCTGGCTCTATAACCTAAATACTCTCAGGAAAGCTCTAGAATTTCAAGGAGCTAAGGTGTTTAGGTCTGATGATCCCCGTAATCCATACACGGTAGTCGTGAGTAAGAGCAAGTCTTCATTTACTGGGTTGAGGCTGGTGCCCCTTGATCTTCACTCTAGAAAGAGATTCTTAGAGATAATAGTAGTTAATGATTTGATAGATTGTGTTAAACTCATTAAAGAATTACCTAGGACTACGGGGTACGCAGGAGTAGATAGGGTTCAGACAGTAGCTCTCTGGGTTCATGAGAGGAAAGCGAGTTACTACGTAAGGAAGTTAGCGAGTGCAGGCGTGTATAGAGTTGTTCCTCTTGGTGAGTCATTTCTCAGAACTCCACGCGAGCCATACGATGGCGAGTATATCCCTCGCTACTTCACCTACACGTCCTACTTCAGGGTTAGGAGAAGTGTGTAGGTAGATTCGTTTTAAGCAAAAAGGTTTTGAGTCTGATTTATTCTCCTTTACTAGGTCTTCTCTCAGCTTCTATTAAGACCTTCTTAACTAGGTAGAACGCTACAGGTATTAGTATTACCGCAAACGCTATCATGACGCCGAAAGACAACGATCTGAGTACGTCGCCTACCACCGAGTACTCACTGAATATCGCTGAAAGCCCGACGAACACGAACACAAACACTATTATGAATTGCAGGAAGGGCGCGAGCTTGCTGAAATCTGGGTGTGCTTCTGTGATGGCCTTAAATACTTCTATGACTATGATGACACCTATAGCTATTGCCGTGACACCTACTAGGAGTGGGTATATGAGTGTTGACGGTAGCTTGAGTAGGGTGAAGGCTACCGTCAACACTATCGCTATTAAGCCTACGAGCAGCAGGTTCTCTATTAAGGCTACGAGGGATTTATACGTCTCGCTAAAGCCTGTGCTCAATAATGACCCTATATACCTAGCTAGCGAGATAGCCAGTACTAAGCCTAACGTTATCACGGCTATACCGCCTATCAAGTAAGGCAGGTAGGATACCACGCTATATATTAGCTCCCCGACCTCCCCGCCTAAGGGTATGTAGCTTATAGCGGCTACTAGGGAGACAGATATTATGAAAGCTTTCGTAAGACCTCCTATAAGTTCTGAGAACTCAAGACCCATCGTAGCGAGAGTCTTCCCGAAAGGAGTTGCTGATAAGGGTCTCTCCACATACTTCCTGAGAATCTTAGTAACTATGCCACCTACTATAATGCCTACTATCACGCCTAAGATGATCCATATTACGGCAGCTATGACTCCGGGAATCATAGCTACTAACTGATTCCATAATGTGGCACCTAGGTCTTCGAGAGTAGGCATTAATAATCCCTCAAATATTTTATGCGTCCACAGGATATAAATTTAACTTTCAAAGAAGACAGAAGGAGTTAGCTTAAGTACGTTTTTATTTTTTATACTTAAAGTAGTTAGTGCTAGGTGGTGTGTGTGAAGGTATTAGTGACCGGAGCTTCAGGTTTTTTAGGAACTTACTTAATCGAGGAATTAGTTAGTAGAGGGTATGTTGTTAGGGGGATGGTCAGGGATTTAAGAAAGGCAGACTACTTAAGGAGCTTAGGCGTTGAGGTGGCTTACGGTGACTTAATCAAGCACGATACGTTGCCTCAAGCAGTTAAGGGGGTTGACGCAATCATCCACCTAGCAGCATACTATACCTTCACGGGTTCTAAGAAAATGTATTGGTTAGTGAACGTTGAGGGCACTCGCGCACTCGCTCAAGCAGCTCTCAAGTCCGGGGTTAGGAGATTTATTTACTGTAGCTCTACTGAAGCTATAGGCCCTGTGAAGGACCCCCCAGGAGACGAGAACACCCCACCAAATCCTCAATTCGAGTACGGGAGATCTAAACTACTGGCTGAGCAAGCGGTGAGAGAATTAAGTAGTTCAGGTCTTGAGTACACCATCGTGAGACCCTCAGGCATGTACGGCCCTAAAAACGTGGATGACGTCGCTTACTGGTTCATAACGGCCTTAGCTAAGGGAGGCATCTTATCTAAATTCATGATTGGAGGCGGTGAGTACCTAGTCCAGTTTGCTCACGTAAGAGACGTAGTTCAAGGATTCACACTAGTCCTAGAAAAACCTGAGGTCTCGGTAGGCCAGACCTACATAGTAAGTGATGAGAGAGCGTATACCTATAAAGAAGTATATGAGATGCTATCACACCTACTCAATAAGGAACCCCCGAAAATAAAGCTAGGTCCTAGGATAGCCAAGTTCCTGCTAACATTTACGGAGATCTATGATAAGTTGAGAGGGGATGAAAACCTAATACTCAGGAGGTCTATAGTAGACGCTGTAACAACACATAGAGCATATAGCATAAGTAAAGCTCAGAAAGAACTAGGTTATAGACCTCAGTATGACTTAAGAAGAGGACTTGAAGAAACGATAAAATGGTATAGAGATAACGGATTCCTGTAGAGACGACGTTAACGCCCAGCGTTAACTAAAAACTATCTTACACTAAGCTTTGCGAGCCGTGAGGCGTAACCTAAACTTCCCTGCTCTACCAGAAACCTCGCTTTCCAAGGTGTGGAGGAAATCAGAAACATTAAAGAAATCAAAGGTTTAACATAACGCTAAGAACCTCTATCCATTAACTATGAGGAGGATTTTAAGCTCGTAGACCTTATGCCCTTAAATCTTTCTTGATGTAAGACGTAAGCGGAGTATACGAGCTATGAGCTCCCTATCCTAAAGAGGAAGCCTTCACTAGATAATGAGTTATATTAGCGTCTTTTGAAACGTGGGTTATTCCCTGCAAGATTACGTTAGAGTCTCATAAAGTTCTAGTGATCTCTAAATATTTTTCAGAGTACCCACTTACAAGAAATAGGTTTTTGAGAAATAAAGAGTTGCGTACTCTGAGTATCTTTAAACTTTTTCATTAAAAGCAAATTGAGCCTATATAAAAATATTATATACATGTAAAAACATTTTCTGAGTTACGAAATAAAAACAAACTAAAATTTATTAACCCCTAACTCGTGATTATATTGAGGTGACTTAATGAACTACAAGAATATACTCGTCACCGGTTTAACGATCTTGTTGTTCATATCCATAATAAGTTGGTTGCCTGGAATCGCTATTGATGCGGTAGCTGATGATGCGTCGTATAAGATAGCGCCGCCCTTGCTGAGTAAGCTAGAAGGTATGAGAGAAGATGAGTTAGTTGAGGTTGTTATAAGGCTTAAGTCCATACCTAAAGAATTAAGCACTTATGTGAGAGGTAACTACAGACTCGCTGTTCAAACCCTCAAGAATTGGGCTGATTACACTCAGAGGAATTTAATCAACTTAATCTTGAGTGAGGGTGGAGTAGTACTGAATAAGTTCTGGCTAGATAACGTGGTGCTAGCCAGAGTTCCTGCAGGGAAGATCAGCAAGATAGCTTCATTACCTGAAGTAGTAAAGATCTTCGAGAATTTCGAAGTCCACATAATAGAGCCTATCACTAAGGAAGAGACTGATGTGAGGAGTAATCAAGTCTCTAGCTGGGGTATCTTCAAGATTAGAGCACCTGAAGTGTGGGCTCTGGGCTACACTGGTCAGGGAGTCAGGATAGCGGTATTGGACACAGGCGTTGACGTAACTCACCCTGCGTTAGCTGGGAAGATGCTGACTCTAGACCCGACGAGCCCGTACTACCCAGGAGGCTGGATGGAGTTCGACGGTGCTGGAAACCCAGTACTGAGCACCCCGCATGACACAGACGGTCACGGAACACACACAAGTGGTACCGCACTAGGAGGGGACACGAGTGAGATATTAATAGGTGTTGCGCCAGGCGCGACCTTAATGCACGGTCTAGTACTGCCTGGAGGTAGCGGTACATTCGCTCAGGTATTGGCTGGAATGCAGTGGACTGTGGATCCATTCTACATAGACCCGGCTACAGGACAGATAGTTTACACGGGTCTGCCGGCCCACGTGGTCTCAATGAGTTTCGGCGCCTCAGAATACTACGGGAATGACTTATTCCCAGCCATCGAGGCCATGCTACTGACCAACGTGATACCTGTCGCCGCCATAGGTAACGGAGGCCCTGGGACAACAGGTAACCCAGGGAATATATGGGGAGTCTTTGGTGTCGGCGCTACAGACATAAACGATAACGTTGCGTCGTGGAGTAGCGGCGCGGTCGTTACGTGGCCCTCACCACCACCCACGTGGCCGTTCTTTGACATGTACCCGAGCACCTACATAAAGCCTGATGTCTCGGCACCCGGCGTTAGCATTACTAGCGCCGTGCCGGGAGGCGGTTATGAGGCTTGGAGCGGTACCTCCATGGCCACNCCACACGTTTCTGGAACGGTTGCCTTAATGCTTCAAGCTGCTGGCTGGCTATATCATGACATACCTGATACTCCTGAGCAGATATACTTAATGCTGAACTCNACCGCCATAGACTTCGGCACTCCAGGACAGGACACAAGGTATGGTTGGGGAAGGATAGACGCATATGAAGCTGTTAGGAAGGCCATGGAGTTCGCTAAGAAGAGCGGTGTTGAGGGATTCGTACTAGACTCAGTAACTGGCGAGCCGATACCTTGGGCGACGGTCACCGTGCTAGAGATAGGGAGGACGTTCCCGGTCAACGCTTCAGGCTACTACAGAATACCTCTAGACCCAGGAACCTACACACTCTTATTTGAGGCGTGGGGTTATGAGAGCATCAACGTGACAGTAGAGGTGGTGTTACTTAACGGCACCATAACAGGTCTAGTCTACAACGCTCTAACGAATGATCCGATAGCCGGAGCTAACGTAACGGTCATAGAACTAGGCATAACCACACAAACAGGCGCTGACGGGACTTACGAGGTCTCAGTACCTCCAGGAACCTACACCCTAGAAGCGGTAGCGAGCGGTTATCAGCCCGCAACTCAGTTAGTTAGTGTTGATGAAGCTGAGGTCGTGATAGTCAACTTCGGCNTATANCCGNTAGGGAACGGAACCATAGCAGGCCACGTCTACAACGCCGAAACAAACGAACCCATAGTAGATGCTCTCGTATGGACATACGTAGATGACACGCCAGTATACACGTACACAGATAGTGGAGGTTACTACGAATTAAGCGTTCCGTCAGGGACTTACACAGTCTACGCGTGGAAGCCCGGATACGTGCAAGCATCTGTAGAAGGCGTTACTGTAGCTCCCTTAGAGACGGTAGTAGTGGACTTCCACCTGCAACCAATACCTCCAACAGTCGTGGTCTTAGCTAACTCACATTACTACACACAACCACACCTCAAGACTATAGTGCAGGCTCTTGGACTACCTGTCGTAGAATATGATGACATGACTACATTACTGATTGATTGGGTGAACGGCAACATAAATCCGGCCGTCGTAATTATAGACCACACAACAACTCCATATTATAACTATCCACCGAGCGACGTCGTTCTAGCCTTCCACATACTGGCTGACGCTACCGGAGCTACTCTAGTATGGTTATGCACTTCGTACTCGGGTTATCCAGGGATATATGTGCTGTACACATATAGCAGTACATTGATAAGTAACGGATATCCAGCACCAACAAGTAGATTATATGGGTATCCATCACCAACCTATGTACAGGTTGAGATGCTTAACATGACTCACCCAATATTCAATGGCACCACTCCGGACGTGCCAGACTATCCTAACAGGTTCTACCTGGCTACGGGATCTTACGCAGATTACGTCATATATAACTTCACAGACCCGACGGGCAGGTTAGCTGTTCTTGGGTACGTGTGGGATACGGGAACAGAATACCTTAGATTCGGTGTAGGTGTTGCTGAGTGGGTCTCGAATACTGGTGCTCCGTGGTACTATCTAGGTAGCTGGGCTGAGAGTTACTGGATGCAGTACCTTGAGTCAGGAGCTGACGGGATGTACACTAACAACACTAAAAAGGTCTTAGAGAACGCCGTCATGCTGGGTTGGCAGAGCTTCACAGGTTCAAACAAAGTCGTCGATAAGGCTAGGATGGGCGAGGTCCTCAAGATATTAAGTACTAAGATAGGTTCCGGAGTCTCAGCTCAGGGAGGTCTTGAGAGCTACCTATACACGAGAACTGACGTATACCTTGAGAGACTGCCGCATGGGTTTGTGACAGGGAAGGTCATGGGTAGTGACGGCGCCGTGCTAGCGGGAGCTACGGTGCAGTTCTTGGGGACCCCGGTTAAGTTATACACTAACGAGACGGGACAGTTCTTCACGTGGTTGCCTGAAGGTAATTACACGATGTTGGTGAAGGCCGCAGGCTACAAGTCAATTCAGGTAGACTTCAGTGTTTCGGTGAACGAAACAACAGACTTAGGAGTCTTAATACTTAAGAGACTGCCCAGAGTAGCGATACTCTACGACTACATGGGCTCCATAAAGAGCTTCTTAGAGTCGATGGATATATACGCTGTCGATTACACTAATCTAGCGGCACTAACTAACGACGTGCTTGCGGGGATATACGATGCTGTCGTATGGGCAGGTGATTACGGCGTTCCGTTCCCGTCATGCAGTGAGTTCGCCACCTTCCTGAACGCTACCCATCAGGTTGGTGTCGGTGTTGTGTGGATGGATAGTTACGGCTATTACGGCTACGGCATAAAGGTACTTTACTCATGCCTTGGCGATCCGTCCTCAATAGGTTATACGTGGGGTTATGGCGAGGTCTACGTTAAGGTCACGCAAGACCATCCAGTACTGAGGGGGTATAAGGTGGGTGACCTAATCAAGATAATAGCGTGGACAGGGGCTGACTTCTCGTGGTTCTCAGGATTCTCAGGAACCTCGATAGCCGATACCTACGTAGGCGGGACTACGTGGGGTAACTCAATAGCTTGGAAGGTATTCCCTGACGGCGTTAAGTGGGTATTGCTCTCAAGCTTCCCGCCGACGTCTTGGAACTCGCCCACTTACTTCACGCCTGACGCGTGGAACATAATATACAACGCGGTTAAGTGGGTGATGACGAAGCCTTTAAACGTCACTCTAGAGAATCCGTACCTACACGTGGGTGATACAGCAATACTTCATGTAGAAGGAGCCCCAGCCAACACCACGCTCTTGATATACTTAGACGGCGAAATCATTGGTAGTGTAATAAGTAATGAGTCCGGATATGCCGAGTTTGAGTTCATGGTACCGCTAATACCTGGAGGCGAGCATTCAATTGAGGTGTATACGGAAGACGAGATGTACTACGGCTACACATCACTCTACGTCTTAGTTAAGGCGGTAATAACACCTACTGAGACGACAGCTCCAGGACTTGTGGAGATGAACGTAACAGGCTTAAGCCCGTACCAGGTAGTGATGATATACTTAGACGGTAACTGGCTGTCGAACTACAGAGCGAACGAGTTAGGAACCTTCGAGATTAAGGTAAACATACCGCTCGTGGTGGCGGGCGATCACGAACTAAATATTGTGGACATGGATACGGGCGAGGTGCTAGGGACAGCTACACTCACTATAACCAGTAAGCTAGACGAGATCTCCGGTAAACTCAACGAGATACAAGGTGATTTAAGCACTATACTCGCTAACCTTGGAGTTATTGATGGTAGGTTAGTCGACATATCTAACGGTATCGTATCTATTCAGACAAAGCTCGGCGAGATACAGGCATCACTAAGTGACTTATTCAACGCTCTAATGAGTGTCAACGCGTCGTTGAGTCAGATAATAATAACGAGCAAGGGTGAGATACTAGGAGTGATAAGCACTTCCAAGGGCGAAATACTAGCGAGCATAGACGTGGTCAAGGCACTCGTAGAAGCCGGACTACCCGTAGACACTCAAACACTACTCACCACACTACAGAACCTAATCAACAGCAAATCATCAGACATAATGAGTAAACTCAACGAGATACTTCAGACATTGAATGGAATTAGCAATAACATGGCTTCCAAGACTGACGTGTCTGCATTAGCTAGCAAAGTGGATGAGGTAGGTCAGAAAATCGACTCTAGCACAGGAACACTATCAACTTACGGTATTGCTACACTAGGCTTAATAATAGTGTCTTTAATAGCGTCGATTTACGGCTTCTTCTTCAAGAAGAAATAAAATAGAGTTTTTCACGTAAACAACACAAATATTTTTAAATTAGTTATGGTGTGGTTATCTTAGTAGTCTCATACTTTAAAGCTAACTTTGCTAGTTGCTCGTCTCAAAANGACAATACACTATTTCTTGAGTTAGGAACGGAAAAATCAATTATTTGTGTGCATTTGACTCGAAAGTATATTAAGGCGTTACCATATCATATTATTGATGTCACGAGGTGACGTGTTTTGTCTGATGTGTTAAAGGATTTGAGTCAGAAGGAGCTTAAGTTGTATGAGAAGCTTCTCATGGTATTTCCTGGGTATAGGGGTTATAAAGAGAAAGAACTCATTAGAGAGACTGACAGGGTTGTTAGGGATAGGTTNTTCANGATGTTGAGGAAGAGTTTGGAGGATTTGAGGCGTTCTTACTCTGTGATGGTTTCTAGGGGTGGTTTAGGAGAGTATGTTAAGCGTGTGGAATCACTTATTTACAGGATTGACTCGCTGGCCGAGAGAACTAGGCATGCACCGTATGGTTATAAGCCGTTGTTTCACGCGACTAAGGTGGATGAGGAGAAGCTGGTTAAGATGCTTGAACACGATCTCCATCTAGCTGACTTAATAAATTCCTTGAACGCAATCACTAGCAGGCTGACCACGCCGGGTATCACCGTGGAAGAGTTGAATACCCTCCTCTCAGATATCGAGAAATTCGTGAGTGAGTATGAAGTTAAACTAAGTGAGAGGGAGGACATATTAGCGGGGTTTACGAGGTGATGGGTGATGAGCAAGACTAACGTTATTGAGTGGGTTAATCCAGGACCTGATGACATACTGTGGGTTTACCCCTACGAGGATATTCGTTGGGGTACTGTGTTAGTGGTTCACGAATATGAGACAGCTATATTCATGAGGGATGGCAAGATATACGATGTCCTCCCGCCAGGACGTCATGTCTTAACGACCCAGAACCTACCTCTCTTAACAAGAGCTTACAGACTGATTGCCGGGTATGGGGAGACCCCCTTTAAGGCACGTGTAGTGTTCGTGTCACTAAAGCAGTTCAGGGGTAAGTTTGGTTTATCAACTAGGGTTAAGTTAGGTCCTAGAACTCTCTACATGACTGAGCTGCAAAGCTTCGGTGAGTTCTGGTACCGCGTTATCGATCCAGTCCTCTTCCTAACCCAGATCGCCGGGGCGGTTAGGGAGATATCGTCTCCTATGGTTGCTGACTTCATCAGGAATTACTTCGTAGAAAGTTTTATTCAGGAAATCAGTAAGTATACCGCGATAGACATATACTCCAACTTAAGTGAGGTTACCGCGAGGATAAAAGCCGGCAACATATACGACGCCTTCAGACAGAGAGGTCTAGAATTAATAGATGTTAAGATCGGTGGGGTGAGTCTACCGCAACTCGAGAAGATGGAGAAGGAGGACCCAACATACGGGCTCCCGCTACTGNTAGCTATCCAGAAAGGCGATGAAGATAAGGTGTTAGAGATAGTCAAGACTGTCGAGATTATGAGAGCTTTAGGTAAGTCCCCGGCCGCTGGGTGGATGGGTGCTCTAGTCGCTATGCCAGGACTCCTACAGCCAGTCGTTCAGCAACAAGCACAGCCTCAAGCCCCTCAACCACAGCAACCACCACAACCTCAGAAAAAGTCCCCGATAATTGAGAAGCTGAAGGAACTTAAGGAAATGCTTGATGAGGGATTAATAACTCAGGAAGANTATGATAAGCTAAAGAAAGAACTTCTAGAGAAGTATAAGCAGGAGATGTAGCNATGATATTCTTCAAGAGTGATATAGAGAAATTCAATGATTCAATGAGTAAGGGCTTTAGTGACCGCAATAAAGGTAATTTAGAAGGTGCTGTAAGGAACTTTCTTCAAGCTTATGAGGTAGCTAGCAAGTCGCGTGACCCGAGCTTAGCCAGTAAGGCGGACATACCCTTATTCTACGCTTTATTCTACGACGCACTAATCAAGAAAACCCCGGAGTCTTTCAAGAAAGCTGCTGATCAGTGTAGGAAGCTAGACCCTAGCACTGAATTAGACTTAGGCTTAGCTAGTAAGGTGTATCCTCAGGATCTCACGCGCGAGCTGGAACTACTGGCTGAATTATCTGGTTTGCCGAGCTTCGACATAGGTAAGGTTAAGTCTATGGATATGAGCATAGCTGAGAAATACGAGAACGTCGCTAACATATTACTAGCTGAGGGAGCACGAAGATTAATCCTAGAGGATTTAGTAGGTCTTCACGAACCACTCAACGTCATAGGATTTAGACTATTAGGTTACGCGAGAATAATTAGAGCGGTTAAGATAGAGGAAAACGAACCGAGCAAAGCCATAGAGATATATTCAGAAGCACTCGCGTTCCTACAACAAGCTACACCAGAAGTAAGAGAATTCGTTAATGAGAGGATAACCAAGTTAGGTAAGTCAACTAAGTGTTGGGTGTGTCATAGGGAGATCCAGGGTGAGGAAGTAAACTACATATACCTACCGGCGTCGGTAAACGAGTACGTCAAGTCCAGGTACGACAAGGACGCACCATACTTAATCAGCGACGGGAAGATAGCCGTGTGCAGGGTTTGCTACACGATGATAAGAGACTTAAGCGATAAGATATCTAAGTATTACTACGACCTAGCCATTAAGGAGATGAGGCTCATGGAGGAACGCATAAACGCTAGAATAAGAGAACTGCAAGCTAGGATAGACCTCATGAGGACTACCATAAGGTTTGAAAGGAAGTAAGTTAGCTATAGGGTTGGTTTGAGGTGGTTTATTGGAGGTTTACAAGCTTAGATGCACTAATTGCGGCGCGCCGCTCCCAGCACCTAAACCAGGGGATAGCTGGGTTAGGTGTGAGTACTGTGGTTACACGAACAAGATAGTGGACGCCTCAAAGTATACTGAGAACCTAAAGCAAGAACTTGAGAAATGGATTAGAGAGATACTCCCACCAACCATCATAACCTCAACGACCGTTGACGTTGCGGCTAGGTACCAGATATTCCAGAACTTAATAAAACCTAAGGTTAGCTTAACGCGCGCGAACGTGCGTGCTAGGTACTTACAGCAACTCTCACAGCCGATAATGCCTCTCATCACGTCATCGCCTCTTCCAATAGATGATTCTAGACGTTATTTTGAGGAAGCTTTGAAGATTGAGAGTCTTAAGGATTTCGCGGTCGCTGAGGAAGATCAGAAACTACTTAATGAAACACTAGTTTATGAGTATCTCACAGCTTACTTAGCTAACATGTTGAAAGCTTTAAGCAAAAACGATGTTAAAACAGCTCTTAAGAATTGTGAGGAAGCGCTTCAAGCAATACCTGAGTCACCTGAGTATTCACTAGTTAAGGAAAGGTTGAGAGCAACAAACTCCATGCTTAGTGCTGTGAACGAGTTGTGGAATAGGAACACGTTAGCCTCCCTCACACTAATAAATAACTCCGTAGACCTATACAAATCATTACTACAGAAAGTCTTAGGTAAGGCAATCCCGGAAGTCAATCCAGGGATACTTGAAGTAGAGAAGATGTGTGCTGAGTCCCTATCAAATATAATAGAGTCAGCACACAGGCTCTTCACAGTAGGTGAGGATCCCCTAAAGATGATGGAGTGGTTTGAGAAATACGTGCCTCTCTTTAATAAGCTGAGGGATGTACATAAGAGACCTTTGCAAGACTTACTTGAGATTACCGCTCGGGTTAAGGAAGTCGTTTACAGTAAGACCGGGGNGAGTGAGGTAAGTATTGTGCGGGGACAGGGAACCTACTACATACCCTACTACGTGGTTGAGGCTAGGTTCTCTTACGTGAAGGGTTTCCTACTCAAGAAGGGTGCTGAGTCCTCGATAAAGTTGCTGGTAGTCGGTATCGCACCATTAGTTGAGGGATCGGTACTTGACGTTCTTGAAGTAAGTGCTGGTAGNCCAATACCACCAGATAGGGTTGAGGAAGCACCTGCTCTCAAACTCATTAACGAGCTACTCTCTAGGAAGGTTAAGGCGAGCATGCCCCCGCAAGCTAGAGCAGTACCACCCCTAATAGCTTCCGTACTAGTAGAAAAATTAGCTGATTCATACATAATGAACGCAAACAATTATTACAGAGGTAAAATAACCTTCGCGTCTACGAGCGTCNGCGAACTCACGTATATACCCTTCAAAGAAGTTGATAAGAGAACACTAGATTTTGAGGGAAAACTCAGGATCAGGCTGAACACAGACTTAAGCTCTCTGGAGTCCCTAGTTATTTGAGGTGATGTGTGAGTGAGCCTGCCTGAGTTAATCAACCTGATCTTGGCCTCAATAGCTATATTATTAAGTGCTTTCCTAACCTTCAAGCACGTTAAGGTGTCAACAAGTTTCAGAGATTTTACAGTGTTCGTGATATCCTTAATAATTGCTGTAGCAACGACATTAACTCCTCCCCTCAACGAACTTTCTTCACTTCCGTGGGTTATCATACTTTACGTTAATGGTGTCTGGTACTACGGAACCGAACCTAAAGCAACGTCTAAGAAAGTATTCGCTACTAACCCTGCGGTAACGAGAGTTTTCTTAGGGTTAGTGCTACTAGTAATAGCTTCATGGCTCTCTATGTCAAGCTATAACGTAAGCATAGCCTTAATAATCATCTTAATCTACGCGTTACTCGGCGCTTACAAGGAAAGAGAATTAATGAAAACTTAACGTACCGGGTTTTTAGCACCGGGAACTTCGAACCCCTGTTAAAGTTCAAGAAGTTTCTCTTAACTCACTCGGCTTGACCACGGATTCACCACACCAGCGCCAACCAGCCTTACCCAATAATTCAGCTACTCTCTCTGTTGCCTTAATCACTAGCTTCACAGGCACTCCAGCAACGCCCGCACCAACTATTAACACTTCCTTCGTATCTTCTCTAATCATGGTATCGATACTATCTCTATGAGGGTATAGGTGCATCACCGTACCTTTAGAATCCACTAGTATTGGGATGCCACTCCTTAAGACCTCGGGTTTCCCTCCTATCGGTTTAAATATCTCACCACCTGTGGAAAGCGTTAACTTAAACGGATATGTAGCGTGCTTTAAGTCATAAAGACCTATAGGTATGAGCGTCTCAGCGGACGCTATGTTTCCAGCATCAACTACGAGGTTGAGTCTAGGGAAAGAGCCCTTGAGGAGTCTCCTAATCAAGGCCTCATTAGAAGGTCTAGTCTTAGTTGGGTCTATGCTGAGTCTCCAATAAAAGTCTCTATAAGCTCTTATGATCTCATTATCCTTAAGTGTGTTAATATCATACTTAAGACTAGTAACCCTCAAGAGGCTATCTACCACGTCAGTGAAGGGATCTACGTTAACTACGTTACCCTCACTCCAAGATATCGTGTAAGCAACGAAAACGCCTAATTCAGTGACTTCAGGACCTACCTCAACTAACTTACCTAGCTCATCACACAAATTCCTAGGCACGTCACGTCGCCTTACGTTAGTATTTCCTGTCATTTTATATTTCGTGTTTTAGGACAGAACCTCACGTAACTAGCTAAGGTTTGTTATTTTCGCGCGAGCTTACACTTGCCGAGTAATCTAGGTTAGAGAAAAGTCTTACATGAGGTAAGTGTTCAGGAGCTACCTATGGAAGTTAGCAATTCTGTTAGAGCCTCCTTAATGAGTCTTAGTCTCGATACTTTTGAGTAGAATTCTTCAGCCGATAACTTATTATCTCTGAACATCTCTTCAACATCTCTTATTTCTTTCTCTACGCTAGCTATCTTAACTTTTATTATTTCCGAGAGCGTTACCGAGGCTTCACGCGGGGTTGCGCCCACGACACTTTTTTCTAGGTCTATAGGCTTGACCTCACCAACCAACTTGCCGTCTTCCAGCCTCAGTATCCTGTCTGTGTTAACGGCTACCCTAGGGTCGTGTGTTGCTAGAATCACTGTCTTGCCGTATTCCCTAGCTAACTTAACTAGTATGTCTACAACGTTTCTCGCGTTTTGTGAGTCGAGCTCTGCCGTTGGCTCGTCAGCTATGATTAGTGAGGGATCGTTAGCTAACGCCACAGCTATAGCTACTCTTTGTTGCTCGCCACCACTCAACTCCTCAGGATATCTACTAGCCTTATCTCCTAGCCCGACCAATCGTAGCAACTCAAGAGCTCTCTTAACTGATTCCTGCCTGCTGACGCCAGCCATCTGAGCGGGAAGCATAACGTTCTCTAACGCTGTTAAGGTAGGTATTAGGTTAAGTGCTTGGAAGACGAAACCGACATTCACTAACCTATACTTATCTAGCTCCACACCCCTAAGCGCGTGAACCTTAATACCTCCAACACTTACTTGACCGCCGGTCGGTGTGTCAATACCCCCTATCAAGTTCAGGAGCGTGGTCTTGCCAGAACCTGAAGGACCCATAACGCACGTTAGCGTTCCCGGCTCGAAAGATGCGGTGACCCCCTTAAGAGCCTGAACCTCACCACCCTTATACTTATATATCTTTACTAGATCTCTTACCTCAACCAACACACCAGGTTTCACGAACACATTACCTCACCTCAATAAACCTCTCCCTAACCTGACCTCTATACACTAACTGTATTGTTGTGATGGGGATTAAAGACAGTATGACAAAAGCTAGTAGGGTTGTTAATATTAAGACAGGCGGTATAGTGACTCTCAAAACACCTAAGCTGAGCTGAAGTCCTTTAAGACCTAACAAATATGAAAACATGTACGTTAGTGAGGCTCCGAGCCCGCCGGACGTCCCGTACGCGTTCAAATCGCTTAAGCCCAGCGCAAAACCCACCAAACTACCTAGAAGCACTGAAGTCGCCGTGACCGTAAACCAGTACAGCGCGTTAAGTTTAAGCGTCTTAGAAGGTGTTAAACCTCTAACCCTCAACAGCAAAGCAGTCCTGCCAGTCTCTAAAGCTACTACGTAAGCAACTACCGCCGCAATCCCGGCTGAGAGAATCATGAAGACTAAGTAAGTACCTGAAGAACCTCCTGTGGAAGTTAATAAAGACTTAACTATCTCGACCTCCGGATCACTCCTCAAATTCTTTAAAGACTTAACTACCTTGAAGCCCTCGTCGATCAGCTCCTCAGTAACTGAGCTGCTAGGGCTATAAGCATAGACATGAGCGGTGAACCTCTCATCCTCTCCCATGAAAGAAATCGTGTACAGTACTTTAGTAAAGTTAGGCACGTCCAATACCCAGCTACCAGCGACTAAAGCAAAAGCAGGTCGACTTATGCCAGGTATTCCGGGAAAGCCCGACCATACATCAACTACTTCAGGAACTAGCATCACGTCCTGTTGGGGAGACGCTGTGAGATAAACGCTCAAGTCTTTGAGATCAAAGTCAGCTGGTATTGTGAAACTAGCGGGTTCTCTAATAAGAGCTACCTTACCTTCCGACAAGACCTCATTAAGGGACTTACTGAAGCTACCTCTCAAACTCCATTCGTCATACCAGTAAGTGTTCCGTAGGAAGGTGTTCGGGTCAGGCACCACTATAAAAGTCAATAAACAACAGTAATGCATTGTGGTGCCACTCTTAACAGATCCATGAACTTCAAACGCTAAAATACTTGATGAATTATCACTACCTTCCCATCCGTTAAGTACTTTTTGCGTGTCAGAATATTCACTAAGTACCTCACGTAAGGTCTTGTTCGGGGTGAGGGTAATGCTTAAGGATTTGCTGAGTAGGAAGTCGGAACCCGCTGATGCCTTGATCGCCGAGTCTACTAGGGAATTCATTGACTCACCATATATTAGTGTTTGAGTCATGACGCTCGTGGAGAACGCTAGCAACACTAAGATAGGTGTTACCCTTCTCCTTATAGCTAGAGCGATGCTCTTACTAGGTAGTGCGAGGCTTGATCTACTTAACATGGATCTATGCAGGACGTCCCAGAATCTCTCATGATTTACTATGTAGAGTTTTATGAAGCCATAAACAGCTATAGCCGGGGCGAAAGGCTTCAACAAAGACTCAAACATGGCGGCTATAGCTAACACTATTATTAAGGCTATGTTAACATTACCCGGACCGCCGACCATGCTGGTGGTTAAGATTCTTGTCGCCGAGTAATTCGTTATGCCCGTGATTATGAAGTATAGACCAACACCTACTGAGAACCAGCCGGAGCCGCCCATCCTCACAGGCTCTAGCAAGCTCTCAGGTATTAACGTAGTCTTAAGAGTTTCAGCCGGGGGTATGCTGGAAGATATTCGAGAGATTCTGCGAGCTAGAATCAGCACCTCTATCGCGAGTAGAATAGCTAGTATAGACAGTATGATTGGGTCAAGCAACACCTGTAGAGGATCATAGATCTTGAAGTAGGAGACCGCTAAAACATAACTAGCTAGTAATCCGAGACCGAAGCCCGCGATTAAGGAAATCAGCAAAATACTGTAAAACCATCTCCTAACGACTGATTGAGAAATCCCCCTAATACGCATTAACCCGAAAACCCTCCTAACACTAAGAACTAGCATCTCAGATATAGGTCGTAACACCACAACCAAAGCCACGAAAGCCGGCAAAACCCCGGCGACAGAGCTAACTCTAAAAGCTGTCTCAATAAATTGATAATTACTCAGAACATTCCGGAGCGGCGTGTTGGAGAAACTCTCGAAATTAAGAGAATTCTTTAAATCATCAGCTATTGCCTTAGCATTCTCTAAGCTTCCCTGTATCGAGGCAGGGTTAAAGTATGACTCGCTTCTCAGGTCCACGAACGCTAAAACGTTCATCGTGTAGAAATCAACACTAACGTTTAGGGCTCTAAACCTATCCTTAACCTTATTTAAGTGGCTCAGACCAACCTCCTCGAACGTGCTTGAATCAAATATTACAGAAGCAGCCTTAAACGAGGATAGCGGGTTATATACGACACACGTACGGTAAAATTGCTCTTCATAAAACTCAAGACAAGGAATTCCTCTTAACCCCTCAAGTAACTTACTTAAGTCTTCTGAATACGTAGTATAATTAAGCCCGTCGAGAAATAAATTAATCAAGGTAATATTTAGGTAATCCGNGATAACACCGTCTATCACAGCATCCCGCGAAACACCTAAATCATCGAGTTTAATACCATGCAGTACGATTATCGGTACCTCCATAAGAGGAATTAGAGACTCTTCAGGACTCTTTATCAGAATTATCTGAACGACAATATAGTCTGAAATTCTTGAATCACTAGATAATCTTTCAGCAACCCTCCTCGAGGTTTCAAGTCCTTCATTAACGGAAACGTACTCCTCAGGTAGATTTCCGGGTCTCGAGATAATGTAAGGAGGCTCATAGGAACTGTACTTAGACCCGGCTAGTTCCCACTTAACCATCTTGCTAACGCTGATTCCAATATTTGTGACCAATGAAGTAGCTGATAAGAAAACTGTGGTAACAGCTAAAACAGTGAACGTTACTAAAACGATACTTACTATAGGTAGCGAACTCTTAAGGAAAGGCTTCAAGGGTACTCACCCCTTAGATCACTTATTAAAAAGAAACCTAGACTTATAAGTCTAAGTCTTGAACATCGCAGCCCCAATACTTCCAGGATATTGTTCTTGAATTCAAGTACTAATGGATTTAGAGTGTACAGGAAAGCTTGGTAGTGAGGACTTATCTCTTAAATATTTATCTTGAGCCACTTAATCTCTCTTAAGTGTTCCTCAGGCGGCTTGCCCGGCGCGCCAGTCATGGGATCCATCATTTCCTTATTCTTAGGGAACGCTATAACTTCTCTTATAGACTCGTGACCTAGCATCACAGCAACCAGCCTATCCAAACCTATGGCTATCCCACCGTGTGGTGGCGCACCGTATTCAAGCGCTTCCAGCAAGAAGCCGTATCTATCGTACATCTCCTCATCGGTTAAGCCGATCATCCTGAATATTTTCTCTTGAAGTCCTCTATTATTTATTCTTATACTCCCGCCGCCCACCTCATAACCATTCAAGACTAAGTCGTATGACAGAGCCGTTACGTTAAGCGGATCCGTATCAAGCTTTGGTAAGTCTTCAGGTCTTGGCGCAGTAAACGGGTGATGCATTGAGACCATGACTCCCTCCTCGTTAAGCTCGAATAAGGGAAAATCAGTTACCCACAGCATCGCGTACTCGTCCTTCCTCACCAACTCTAAGTATTTCCCTAAAGAGTTCCTCAGAGCCCCTAAGGTTTCTGAAGCCTTCACATAGTTACCGACAGAGATAACAGCGGCTTCACCGATTCCTAAGTCTAGCAACCTAACTAACTCCGCCTCAACTTNCCCGGCATTACTTAGAAGAGCGTTCCCACCCCTGACGACGTAATAGTGCTCCACACCACCCTCACGACTTAAGACCCCCTCAATGAATTCTTTTAATGCTTCAGGTCTCTTACCTCTGAGCTCGAACCTCAAGAACCTCACAGCTTCGCCTGGTTCGGCGTTTAGAGTAGTTCTTAAATTCTCGTCGCCGTCCTCTATGAAGTTCTCAAACCTTATGTCGGGTTTATCTATGCCGTATTTCTTTAAAGCTTCAGAGTAGGTTAGTCTGGGCAGAGGGTCAGGCAATTCTTTCTTGAGCGTCTTGCCGAAAGCCTCACGCATTACGTCCTCTACCAAACCCATAACGTCTTCTCTGGTAACGAAGGACATCTCAATATCTAGTTGGGTGAATTCTGGCTGTCTATCGGCTCTAGGATCCTCATCTCTGAAGCACCTAGCAAACTGGTAGTACCTCTCGAAACCTGCTATCATGAGGAGCTGCTTAAAGAGCTGAGGCGATTGTGTTAAAGCATAGAACTTGCCTGGGTATAGCCTGCTAGGGACTAGAAAGTCTCTAGCACCCTCTGGAGTACTCCTAGCTAGGTATGGTGTCTCAACCTCTATAAACCCCCTTGAATCTAGTGAGTTCCTGAGAACCCTGACTAACTCAGCTCTAAAGAATAGATTACGTTGCATCTCAGGCCTCCTAAGATCTAAATACCTATACTTCAGCCTCAGAGCCTCTGAAGTAGTCTTCATCAACTCAGCATCGAATATTGGTATGGGAATAGGCTTAGCCCTGTTAAGGATGATTAGCTCTCTCAACTCAACTTCAATCTCGCCCGTAGGTAACTCAGGGTTTATCTGGCTGGGAGGCCTAGGTCTTACAACCCCTCTCACAGCCACAACAGTTTCAGGAGCTAAGGTTTCAGTGACCTCATAGTAGGGGCTCTTAGAACTTACCACGACCTGAACAACACCGGTCCTATCTCTTACTATGACGAAAGAAATCTTACCAACCTTACGTANGGTGTGGACCCACCCGTTTAAAACGACCTCACTACCGACATGTTCTTTCCTTAACTCACCACACCAGTGGGTTCTCTTAGGGAACGTGATCACGTCGCCACACCAATTACCTCATTCAACAGATAATATAAGACTTGAAGAGGGTCCTATAAGCAGAACTAGCCTGATTGAGTTGGGGGTCCTTATTGTGCACCCATAAAAAAGAGCTTCTCAATCTCTATCTTTCTTAAGTCTTCAGCTATTGCTTCCTTAATTATCCTCCCACTAACTAAAACATAGCCTTTATCAGCTATTTCTAGAGTTCTCCTAACGTTTTGCTCGACTAATAATATGGTGACCCCCCTATCCCTAATCTCCTTGATTTTCCTCATTAAAGAAGCGCCAGCCTTAGGTGAGAGACCTGCCGTCGGTTCATCTAATAACAGCATCTTAGGTTTGGACATTAAGGCTCTGGCTACCGCAAGCATTTGTCTCTCGCCGCCACTCAATGTCTTGGCTTTTTGATTTTTCCTCCTCTCTATTTCAGGGAATAGATTGAATACCTCTTCTATATCGTTCTCTATTGTCGGGTCATTACCCCTGATGAAAGAACCCATCTGAAGGTTCTCTAATACCGTGAGGTTGGGGAAGACGTTATCTAGTTGGGGGGCGTAGCTAATCCCCACTCTCACTATGTCGTGAGGGCTCATCTTATGTATTGGTTTACCCTCGAAGATTATCTCTCCGCTGTGGATAGTGGCTAAACCGAATATAGAGTTCAGGAGAGTTGTTTTGCCGGCTCCGTTAGGGCCTAGAACAGCTACGATCTCGCCCTCCCTAACGCTGATGTTCACGTCCTGTAATACCACCATCTTCCCGTAACCGGATCTCAGTTTACTTACCCTGAGCATGCTAGACACCTATGTATGCTTCTATCACCTTAGGATCTGAAATAACTTCCTGCGGCTTGCCTTCAGAGAGTAGCTTACCGTTATGTAGAACGTACACGTAGTCTACATACTCCATAAGTATCTCTAGCCTGTGCTCGATTATGAAGAACGTTAAGTTGTGTTCGTCCCTCAGCTTCTTCACATACGTGAAGAGTTCTCTCGCCATCGCGTAATCAACCCCTGCCGCCGGCTCATCAAGCAGGTACAGCTTAGCCGGAGTCATGAGCCCCCTGATAGTCTCGAGCATCTTTATGTGTGCGGCGGATAGCTCGGAAATCTTTGAATTCACGTAATGTAACATATTGAATGTTTTGAGGAGCTCTATAGCCTTGCTAGCTAATTCTCTCTCCTGCTTACTCCACGAGTTCCTGAAGAGCGCTCTAACGGGGCTCTCTCCTTTCTGCCCTAGAGGTGTGACCAGCAAGTTCTCGAGAACAGTCAGCGAGTTGAAGAGTCTCGGTATCTGGAAGGTTCGTACAATACCCTTCTTAAAAACCTCGTTGGGGTTCAGCCCGTCAATCCTTACCAAGTCGTTGGATTCCCTAAATAACACGCTACCTCTATCAGGCACGTAGAAACCCGTTATCACGTTGAAGAGCGTTGTTTTCCCGGAGCCATTAGGCCCTATAAGACCTATCAAGCCTCTCTCAGGCACTGTTAATGAAACACCATCTAGTGCCTTAACGCCTCCAAAGTACTTAGCTACATCTCTTACCTCAAGTAACGTGCTCATTTAGCCTCACCCCTGAGTTCTTCTAACACTACATCGATTGCGGGAGTCTTAATCGGTTTTTCTGGGAGTAATCCCTTAGGATTAACTATCAAAACCACCACGATTAAAAGCCCTACTATAACCCACCTCAAGTAATCTGGCGATATAATAGTAATACCTAGTAAGGGAGTTATGAAAGTTAACACCCTATCTACAAATGTTAATATCGCGGCACCAACTAAAGAGCCTTTCAAATTACCGAAGCCTCCCAAGATTATCATAGCCCACACGTTGAAGGTTACTGCAGGCACAAACATATTAGGATTAACCGACGTCAGGTAATAAGCTAGGAGGACCCCCGCCATCCCGGCGAATCCGGAACCTATGAAGAGAACTGTTGCCTTAATTCTAGGTACGTGCTTACCCAAGCAAAGCGCCGCTATCTCATCATCTCTAAGAGCTCTAAGAGATCTTCCCAGAGGCGAGTTAACTAACCTGTAAGTCACTACGTAAGTTAGTGCGAGAAAACCTAGTACTAAGCATAGGTAGGCTGCCTCACGCACCCTACTCTCAGCTATCCATCCAAAAGGTGTTGGGATAGCCATTAAGCCCTTACTAGCGCCCACAGGCTCATAATGCTGTAGGAATATCCTCAGGAGTTCTCCAGAACTAAGTAGGGTGAATCCCACAAACGCTGGACCTACCCTGAGGATAGGATACGTTAGTAAGTAGCCGAGAATCCCTGCAATTATGAAGGCTAACACAAGCGAGAGCGTTAGCAAGCCAATATTTAATAAGGGATTCTTATTACCTAGCTCTCCAAGCAATATTATCCCGTCTATACTATAGGGCGGCTTCTCACTGACGTTAATGCCATTCAATACTAAGACTAGATAGGTTGTTAAGGTTGCGCCGATATATGCTCCAATACCATAGAAGACTACCTTACCGAAGTTAGTTATCCCGGCCGTACCCGATTCTAAGTTAAGTGTGAGCGAGAGTATCGCGTATATCCCGAACAAAGTTAACCAACTAATCATGAAGCCTACTACGTCGAATCCAATCATTTCCTACTCCCCCTTCTCAAAAACCTGTAGGGTAGCCCGCCTCCGGCACCCAGCGGCGGGAACGCTATCAGAGTGGTTATTAAGGTTGCAAACGTGAGGAAGGGTCTGAAACTCACGGGGACTCCGAAGAATGAGTTAAGTATCGCTATACCTACATTCTCTATTGTGGCTATGAGTACAGCCCCTATTCCGGTTCTCAGTAAGGAAACTAACCCACCTATGAAACCTACCGTGAATACTTGGAGAATCATGGAATCACCTGCTTCAGGCGTTATGGCTCCAGAGAAGGAGGTCCATATAACTCCGCCCACCACCCACGAGACCACCGCAGATAAACCACGTCAGATTTACGATGAGCGATCTCGGTATCCCCGAAATTTCAGCGAGTGACGGATTATCAGCGACCGCTCTTATGGCTCTGCCAATCTTGGTTTTCTCTAAGAGTATGTAGAGAAGCACTACGGTGATTGATGCGGCCACTAAACTCGCTACGAGTGCTTGACTAAAGTCAACGCCTCCTACAATACCTCTGGGCACGTCCGAATACGTGATCTTACCGTAGGACACGAAATTCTTAGTTGTATAGTAATGCGCTATATCAGTGATCATGTAGAGTAAGTACTTGTAAGCTATCCATAAACCCATTGAGGATATCATCACTATAGCTGGTGAGGAACCTCTCTTCTGAAGAGGTGTGAAAACAAGTTCGTTATTTATGACAGCTATAGAACCCGTCAACGCAAAAGCAACGATCACAGCTAATGACATGAGATTTAATCCCAATATCCCATGCAGGAATATAGCTACGTACGCACCATAAGTTATGAAGTTCGCGTGCGCGAAGTTAATCACCTTAGTAGTTCTATAACTTAATGTTAATGGTAATGAAAAAATTAGGTAGAATAAAGAGTATTGAAACGCGTTCATCACTGCTTGCTGCATGCCGGGTATCAATCTCCCACCCCATACCTCCTTAACTCATTTAATGTGAGTTAAACTTATATTTAGAAATAATTACTTGTTTTAAAAATTATGGGTATGCTTGCTCAAGGAATATTATCGTGCCTCTCTCATAGAGACCAACGTCTTTAAATTGATAACCCTCAGGTCCTCCGGGAATTATAGCCCAAACACCGTAGTCTTGCTGTGCTTTATCGCCTGCGGAGTCGAATATAGTCCACCCGCTAGGACCGTAGTAAGTCTTAGCTACCTCTATCAAGGCGACTCTTATAGCTTCCCCGTCGTAGGTTCCTGCTCTAAGTATCGCCCAGCCAGCAAGCTTCACAGCGTCATACAGGTTCTCACTAAACACGCCTGGCTCAACACCGAATCTCTGTACCATCCTATTCTTGAAGTCTTCGTAGAGCGGATTAGCTATGAATAGAGGCCTAGTCCCGAATAATTTTACCTTAGATGCAAACTGCCCGATGGTAGGGGAGAGCAATTCTCCCGCGCCGTGCGGTCCCTCAGAAACAAACCACCTCACACTAGAAAGTATGTCTGACTCAGCAGCATGTGAAAGTATGTTAGCTCCGTCAGTATCGAAAGCTATTAACACTACAGCGTCAGCTCCCTCACTCTGAACCTTGCTTGCTAAAGTAGCTACCTCCGACGCATAGTCTGATAAGCCTGTCTGATAAGGCAACTTAATCACAGATCCACCCATATCCNTGAAGTAGTTCTCGAAGAAGTCCGCAAACGCTTTACCATACTCGTCGTTTCTATGGAATACTACGACCTTCCTAGCACCCTCTTGATACGCTAGGGCAGCCAACGCCTTAGCCTGACCAGCGTCAGAACCAACAGTCCTGAAAACGTAGTCGTTAGGTATAGCTAGAGTAGGTGCGGTGGAAGACGGTGATATAAGAACTATCTTATTGCTATCAACATAGCTCTTAACAACCTTAACTTGAGCGCTGGCAGCAGGTCCTATAACAACCTTAATACCTTGTTGAGCAAAACTCTGCACGTTCTGCAACGCTTTCTCTTCGAGAGTACCGTCATCCAGAATCACGGCACGGAACTCAACGTTGAAGCCGTAAGCCTGAACCTCCTTATTCAAGTCTTCGATAGCTAGCTGAACTACCTTCTCCCATATCTTACCGATCGAAGATAGTTCTCCAGAGAGTGGTAGGGTGAAGCCTATATTATATATCTTCTTTTCAGGAGTTACGGTCACGGTGGTAGCTGCGCCACCGCCACTCATCACGGCTATACCGTAACCTGCTGCTAGACCTATTATTAGAGCCACTATTACTAAGGCAATAGCTCTCATATCGAACGCCATGTGAGTGGNACCNCAAATATTTTTCCCAGAAACCTTTTTAAGCTTTTCATATATATCAAGAGTAAACATGATCGTGAATCCGCTAACGGCGTGAATATTTCTTCAATTTTTATCTGGTGACACTATGATTTAGCGTTAATATAACATTAATCACATTAACTTTTAAGAAAATAGCTTCACTTAGCAGACGATCATCATCTTGACTTAACACTTAGTTACGTGTAGGTCATTACGTTAAGTGTATCACGTCGCCCGCGTAGATAAAGCGTTTAACGCCTGCTAAGTCTTCTACTATTAATGAGCCGTCTGATGCTACGTCAACCGCTACGCCCTCAATNACCCCCTCCCCAGTAACTACCTTAACCTTCCTACCTAGAGTTTCCGTAAGACCACGCCATTCTTCCAGGATCTTATCTGTCTCCCCATCGAGTAACTTGAGGTATGTTCCCTCAATCTCTTGAAGGATCTTCGATAGTAGAGGGGTTCTAGGGACTTGTACGCTTAAGAACTTCCTTAATACTTATCGCTTTCTCTCTCAGCTCACCTGGTATTTCGTTATTAACATTGATTCCAACACCTACGAAGAGAGCTGTTTTGAGGTTTTTCTTTCCTTCAATTAAAATACCGGCGATCTTCCTCCCGTTTACTAAGACGTCGTTAGGCCACTTAACCACCGCTTTAACCTCGTAGAGCTCTCTCAGTGTCTTAGCTACTGAAGAACCTATCCCTAAGCTGAGTATCTGGAGATTAGTTGGTTTAGGGGGTGTGAGAACTAGAGTGAACCAAAGACCTCCTGAGGTAGCTAACCAGCTCCTCCCTAACCTCCCCCTACCAGAACTCATCTCATCTGCGACGACTACTAAGCCTTCACCATAGCCTTGCTCGAAAAGCTTCATAGCCAGGTCTTGAGTAGATGAGCAATTCCTTACATAATAGATCACATACCTTAGCTTACTACCTACCATACTTAAGTAAGTCTGCAAATCGCTGAAATCTTCAATCAAGTTCTGTTACCACACCTAAGCAATAAGTGCTTTGGTTTTTAACTTAGCCAGAAAGAAAACTATGTGAAAACCTTAATAAACGTTAGTACCGCATCAATAACGTCTCTCAGAGACACCATACCCACGGGTTTCTTCTCTGAATTGATTACTGGTAAATGCCTTATGTTATTCTCACGCATCTTCTGTAGAGCCTCATCTACCGGAGAACCAGGCTCTATGGTTACGGGGTTTTCAGTCATTATCATGTAGGCCGGCAGATTCTTACCTATCTTCCCGTCAGCTATAGCGTATATGAGGTCTCTCTCAGTTATTATGCCTGTCAGAACCCCTCCCGAATCCACTATCATTACACTACCTATGTTGTTCTCGTTCATGATCTTAGCGATCTCCTCAACGGGAGTGTCTTCCGTAGCGGTTATTGGCGGTGTACTCATGATGTCAGCTACTCTTATAGGGAACTTCCTACTACGCCTAATTACAGGCATCTCATTAACGCCTCCGTAATATCACTTTGGTGATGGATTAATAAGCCTTACGCGACCCTACATCCTTAGCGTCTTCCTTACCGCGTAGGTGATTATGAGGGTTGCCAGGTTTGCCGCAAGACCCCACATTATGAGGTGTATGCTGAACGGTTCTAGACCCCAGTAAGCATTCATTACGAGCACCGTTAACTCCCCTNCTAGTAAACCGCTTAAAACCTCGTATTTCTGGAGAGATCTCCAGAAAATACCTATGAAGAGTCCTGGAAGCAACTGAGTCACGCCAGCGTAACCCATTAGGAGTAAGTCGACTAAGAGTGCGGGGGATGTGTAGGCTAGGATCGTTGAGATTATCCCTAATCCTACCACAGCTACTCTAGTCAGGGTTACTAATCCCTTATCACTTAACCTGTNCCTGAAGACCTGCTGTACTAGGTTTCTGGATATCGTGCTCGCCTGATCTAGTAGGAGGCCTGCGGCCGTGGAGAGGGATGCTGCTGCCCCGCCAGCGGCTACGAACCCCAACATTACGGGNCCGAAAGCCTCGCTAATGAGTGTGATGAAGGCGTAGTCACTACCTCTTAGTTGCGTCCCTAGAGCGAGAGCTACTAAGCCCATGTGAGTAACCCAGAGTGATCCTAGAACCAGATACCAAGAGTTGAGGACCATGCCCTTCTTAATAACCTTAACGTCCTTAGCTGTGAAGAGCGTCTGGACTCTCTGAGACCAGCACCAAAAACCTATCCCAGTACCTATGACTGAAGATATGAACCAAGTCTCAGGTCTTAAGCCGCCAGGTCCCGGGAGAGTTAGATGAGCTGGCGAGACCGAGGAAACCGCTTCGTAAAGACCCGGCAACCCGCCGAAATACTTAAGGATTATAGCCCAACTACCACCAAACATTGTAACAAGCATTAAAGCACCTAGGAACACGTTAGTCAACGCTATAGACATCATGCCGCCTAAGAACACGTAGAGAATCACTAAACCAAAAACGATTACTGACAGATGTAGTGATGGTAATGAGCCATAGGATGTTGTATCAATTATTATCGATACTGCCTGAATCTGTAACTGCACGTAAGGTATTTGAAAAACTACTGAGATTATCGCGGCTAAGATCATTAATACCTTACTATTATACCTCCACATAATGAAGTCAGATAGCGTTAGTAGGTTATGCTTCTTAGCTAAGCTCCATACTCGAGGAGCTACTAAGTACCCCACAACGTAGCCTAAGAGTGAAGTACCCCAGACAAATATCGTTGCGGCGCCGTATTTGTAGGAGTAGCCCGCCGTACCTAGGAATGTGTAGCCACTATATATCACAGCGGCAGAGTTTAAGAAGAAGACGAGGGTCCCTAAAGTCCTGCCAGCAACTATGTAGGTATCTGCTCTAAGAATCCTGACTTTCAGTCTCGAGACTAGAACGCCTATAAACACCGACATAGCTATAACGGAGAAAACTATGGAGGAAGCCAATAATGCTTCAGCCCTCAATAACGTCACCTCTCAAGCAAGTACATGAAAGTTATCACTAGAGTCGTAGCTATGGATAGCAATATGTAGTAGAACCAAAGCAAGGGAATACCTAAAACCTTAATATCAGACCTGTTAACCAGAGGTAGTAAAGCAACCCACAAGGTAAAGATAATCAAGCCAATAACGACCTGATGTTTTCCGGGTTCCGTAGGCTCCTCCAACACACCACCCACAAAATAGCGATTATCAGATTAAAAGTCTTCAACGTGAACTATTCCAAGGAATAAAGACCCATGGAAAGATTAGAGAGTTTTATGATTGCGTTATATTATTAAGTAAGCTTTCCGCAATCTCTCATCATTTATTAAGGCCGGGCTCTCCCCCTCCAATACTATCTTGCCTGACTCCATCACGTAAGCCCTGTGCGAGATCTCTAAAGAGTTCTTGACGTGTTGCTCTACTAGGAGTAAAGTGACCTTCCATTCCTCGTTTAACTTCTTAAATATTTGAAAGAGTTCTGAGACTATCTTAGGTGCCAAGCCGAGACTTGGCTCATCTAATAGCAGTATCTTAGGTCTCGACATCAAGGCCCTACCTATAGCGAGCATCTGCGACTCCCCTCCAGAGAGCGTGCCGGCTATCTGGTTCTTCCTTTCCTTAAGCTTAGGGAATATAGTGAACACCATCTCAAGAGAATCATTAAGTTTTTGCCTAGCTTCCTCATGATAAGCACCTAAGTAGAGATTCTCAAGCACTGTTAGGGGTGCGAAGATCCCCCTACCCTCAGGCACTAACGCCAACCCCTTCTTGATCCTATTATATGTTGGGACCTCATTAATTCTTGATCCATCAAACATTATCTCACCCTTGAAGAGATTTGTGAGACCCACAATAGTCTTTAAAGTCGTTGTTTTACCGGCACCGTTAGGACCTACTAGAGCCACGATCTCCCCTTTATCTACCCTAAGACTCACACCGTGAAGAACCCTGAATACCCCGTAGCCTGCTTCCACGTTCATTAACTCAAGTAACGTGTTCCTCACATTCATCACCTCAAATAGGTTTAGTGCCCAAATAAGCTTCCACTACTAGAGGGTCTCTCGCGATCTCAGCGGGCTTCCCCTGCGTTAACAATCTCCCTTCATGTAATACCACTATCCTGTCGCTAATGTTCATCACGAACCTCATGACATGCTCTATCACGCCTAAAGTTATGCCCATCTCCCTATTAACCTTCTTAACTACGTCAGCTATAACGTCGACTTCGTGAGGTCTCAACCCAGCCACCACCTCATCTAGGAATAGTAGCTTGGGTTTAGTGGCTATAGCTCTAGCAAGATCCACTAACTTATGCTCTATCAAAGCGATGTTCTTACCGAGAGCCTCGAACTTACTTCTAGGGATGCCTACAAACTCAAGCACCTCCGCAGCTTCCTCCCTAGCTTTAAGAACATCCTTAGTTCTCAGCAAGGCCCCTGCAGTAACCGCTTCAATCACCGTCATGTTATAGAATGGCCTTATCTTCTGCCATGTCCTCGCAATACCTTTCAGCGCTATGAAGTGAGGTTGCTTACCGGTTATATCCTCCCCTAAGAAGAGAACCTTCCCACCATCAGGCTTGTAAATACCAGTCACACAATTTACGAGCGTTGTCTTGCCCGCCCCGTTAGGACCTATTATGCCCAGAATCTCGCCTTTAGTTATCCTCATACTCACGTTATTGAGTGCCGTAATACCCCCGAAACGCTTACTAAGGTTAACTACCTCAAGTAAGGTTGCGTCACTCATGAGGTACCACCCCATATCTTAGCCTTAACCCTCCTAACCAGAGTGTCCGTAAGTGTTGAGAGTCCTTCAGGCCTTAAGATACCCACGGTTATTAGTAACACACCGAATAAGAGTAGGTGGAGGCCTGGCAAAACACCACCTAAGTAACCCCTTAAATACTCCTCAACGATCTTAAGTATTATAGCAGCAGTAAACACCCCGCTCACGGACCCTAACCCACCCACTATACCTATTATAGCTATGTAGGTTGATTGAGGACTGCTGAAGGTGTTGTAAGAGAACGTTCTCTGCGAGACTATGTATATATACCCGATGAAGCCTAAGATAGACGCGTAAGTCATTAAAGCCAGTAACTTATACTTCCTTACATCTATACCTACGGCCTCGGCAGCCACCTCATCCTCTCTTATGGCTTTCAGGTAGTACCCTATCTTACTCCTACTTATGTAGAGGTTTAACGAGATGACGAAAGCTAATATTATTAAACTAAAGTAGTAGAGATTTTCCCAAGTCCTAAACCTGAGGTAGTACCAGCCCTCAACGAGCGGTATGTAGTAATCAGAAGGTCCCAACACCATTATGGAGGTTTCATGCAGAATTACTACTAAAGCAGCAGTTGATAAAGCGTACCATACCCCTCTTATGCCAAAACGGAAGAGAGGATATCCTATAATGAAAGCTAAAGCCGCTGAGATCCCGGCACCTAAGAACATGCCGGCCCACGGCGTTATATTATATTCCATCATGAGCATCGTCGCTAATATCCCTCCGAGACCTATGTAAGCGAATGAAGCTAAATCTAGTTGTCCTGCATAACCACCAATTATGTTCCACGCTAAAGCTATCGAAGCTACTATAACGGATTGAAGAGCTAACAATATGTAGTACTGATTAAAACCTACTAAGAACGGTATAGTCGCTCCAGCAACCACTACGACGAGAGCCGGTAAAATTATAGAGAATGAATCTCTCGACCTCACTTAAATCACCCCTTACCGAAAAGCCCCTGCGGTCTAAACCATAACACTACTATGAAGACCACGTAAGGTATTGCTAGACTAACCGTCGGCGAGACTAAGGTCATCGTTAAAGACTGTATAATCCCCACTATGATGCTTGACGCCAAAAGACCTGAAACCCCACCTAAACCTCCTAACGCTATTATAACCCAAGTCAGCAGACCGAAGGAAGAACCTATGTAAGGATCGGCTTGCCCGAAAGTCATCCAGAGAGACGCTGCAAGACCTGTGAGAGCTATTCCAAGACCGAAAACCAATAAAAATATTTTACCTACATTAATACCTATTAAAGACGCTACCTCCCTATCATAGGCAGTCGCTCTAATAGCTAAGCCAACCCAAGTCTTGGTCAGGAGATAGTGAACCCCTAACACTATAAGGAAACTAAGTAGCGCGGAAGTTAGTTTAGCTGCGTGAACGCTGACTAAACTCAAATCCACGTAAAAGTTCAAGTAAGAGATCTGAACAGCTCTAGGCTCCGCCCTAAACGTCATTAAAGCGAGGTTTTGTAGGACATACCCCACTCCAACAGTAACTGCTATCTGTATTAATGGTTCCTTACCCAAAACAGGTCTTATGATAATTGTGTAAATAGCCGCGCCAATCACAAAGAAGAGAGGTACTGTAATTACGGACATCAACGAGGGATCTGATCTCAGGTTATTAGCCAGTATCCATACTAGGTAGGAACCTAACATGATGAAGTCTCCGTGAGCAAAGTTTATTATCCCCATGACGCCGAATACTAGCGAGAGTCCTAGAGCCATGATGGAGTATAGAAAGCCTAGAAAAATCCCGTCTAGGACGCTCTGAAGTAATAGGTTAAGACTAGGTAACATTCTAGCTTCACCTGCTCACATTAAAAGAATTATTCTTAAGCTAAAAAACCTTTAAGGTTTAAGGTCTCGGGAAAACTGGGGTTACGCCCTCCTCAGCTTCAGGCCATACTACCTTAGGCTGACCTCCAATGACTTGAAGGATCGCAGTACCTCCGTAAAGGTTCTCACCGTTAGATGCTAGCTTTACTCTACCAGTTGGGTATAATTGAGCCGCTATACTGTTAGAGTCGTTTAGATCTAGTGAGAGGAAGGCAGCTCTCAAATTATCTGGGTTTAGTGGGTCTTCAGGAAACATTTGCCCTGCTTTCTCCAGTCCCTCGTAAACGAACATTAGTGAGTAGAATATTATGCCTGCTGCTTCAGTAGGTAGCTTGCCATACCTTTGCTGGAATGCTTGAACGATACGTTTATTCCACTCAGTCTGGCGGGCCGGGTTGTAGCTGTACGTGTTAGTGAAGTATTCTACGGCTTCACCAGCTTCTCTTATGGAGTCTGGATCCGTATAACCACACCCACCAGCACCAGCTATGAACTTGACCTTAATTCCTGAAGCTTGTAAGGCTTTAGCGAAGAGTATCCCGTCACTGAAGTAAGGAACACTAAATATCACGTCCGGGTTTAAGTCTCTAATCTTAGATATTATCGGACCGAAATCTGTTATGGTGTACGCGTAGGTTATGGTCTCGTTAGGTATCACGCCATTAGCTATTAATTGCGATCTCACACCGTTAGCTACGGTGGTACCGAATATAGAGTCTTCGTGAAGCACTACCACGGTACGTATCGTCACGTTAGTTTTCTGAGCCATCTCTAGGACGAAGTCTACAGCTGCCTTACCGTGTGTGCTTGCTCTAGGAGCTAACCTAAAAACGTAGTTCCAGCCTTTCTCGGTTAGCCAGTCTACTAAGGCGTCCATAACTAAAGGTATCTTCTCCCTCTCAGTTACCTCAGCTACTGCAGCCGTAAGCCTACTTATGTAAGCTCCTAATATTACGTGAGGTCTGTAATTAGAGATGAGTCTCTCAGCAGCTAAAGCTGCTGAGTCAGGGCTTGTTCCCGCATCCTCAACGTATAACTCCAGCTTAGCACCACCTAACGAGCTAATACCGCCTAACTCGTTATTTATTATATCAACTAAGAGTCTGGCGGCGTCAACCGCTTCCTGACCAAAGACAGCGTAACGTCCTGTTAAAGGCTCTATAATACCTATCTTAACTTTCTCTATAACAGGCTTAGTAGTCGTGGGTGTTGTAGTTGTTGGTGTTGGTTGGCTAGTCAAGTAGATTATGACACCAGCTACAACCGCGATAATTATTACAAGACCTATTACAAGACTCATAGTTTTAGAAATAGCTCTTTTAAATGAACATTTTGACATCATAGTACACCTCACAATTAAATTCTGATGCAAAGGTTTTTAAGCTTTTCCAATGCCTCGAAGTAGATGTAGCTTGTTCTCTCAATTAAGATGCTTTAATCGAACTCTCCATCTTTATTTGTTTTAGTGTTTCCGACGCTATGACTGTAAACACTTATAAACGTGGTACTAGGTTATGACTTTCGTTGGTGTGGTGGGAGATAAGCATGCGTAGTGTGGGGGTCTTAGGTGCTGGCAGAATAGGTTCAGCTATTATTAGAGCTCTTAAGTCGTGCATACCTAACTTAGAGATTTACGCGAGTGGTAGGAGTGAAGAGACTTTAAGTAGAGCTTTAAGGTTTGGTGCTAAAGTGAGTAAGGATAACGCCTACGTAGTACGTAATTCTGATTTAGTAATCGTGAGTGTTAAGCCTCATCATTTCCTAGACGTCTATAATCAAATCCCGCTTGATTTCTGGTTAGGTAAGTTAGTGGTTTCCGTGATGGCTGGTGTTAGGTTAGAGACTTTAAGTAGGGTTCTGCATGGAGCTAAGGTCTTCAGAGCTATGCCGAATATTAACACGCTAGTAGGTAAGTCAGCTACCGCTATAGCAACCAATAATAACGACTCAGAGGATCGCTCTCTCGTAGAGAGGGTTTTTCAGTGTTTTGGTAGCGTGTACTGGGTTCCTGAAGAATACCTAGATATTTGGACGAGTCTAGTCGGTAGTGGGCCTGCGTTCATGACTGAAATAATAGATGGGCTGGTTCTGGGAGCTGTCTCGTCAGGGATGACNAGAGACATAGCTTACAAAGCAACGCTAGACATGATTGAAGGAACCGTGAAATTATTGAGGGAACTAGGTACGCACCCCATAGAAATCAGGGATGAGGTAACGACACCCTCAGGAACTACGATCCAGGGACTGAAGATCTTAGAGAGCAAGGGAATAAAAGCAGGCTTAATAGAAGTAGTGGAGACTTCGTTTAGAAGATCTAGGGAGATAGGGGTAGAGATAGATAATTCCATAAGAGCAAAACTAAATCGTTAACTCNCCTCNGCTCTAAAGAGTTATACACTCATCAAGAGTNAAGCACGGGAGTGTCAGCTACCACCAAGAATTTAGCGTCATGTTATAATACTCTTACTAATACTTCTAGCAAGTATTTTCAGAGACCCAAACAATTCACTAACCGAGCCTAGCTCAGCCTTAGAAACTATTTCGACAGCGTTGTGATCCTTATAAGCTGATAATTTTAGTATGGGCTTAGTCCTTGAGTCTATTATCTTCCTAATTAAATCTAGGTCTCTGGGTTCCTCATAAAAAACCTCATAATCNCCCTTACTAGTCTTCACTGTGATTCTATTTAATTTTTCTGCTTGTCTCTCAAGATCCTTCAATAAGACTTTGAGTAGTCTAGACTCGTTCTTCCTAACCGCGTGGAGATTTCTTAAGATGCTCCGCCCAGTGAGTTCTAGCATTATAGTTACGCGGTCCTCATGCTTTAAAGCTTTAGCTATCGGGTAGTAGAAGAGGGAGTGCTTTGGTGCGGTGGTTAAGAGAACGTAGACGTTCCTCCCATCCTCAAGCTTATACCTAGCTCTGTACCCGACTAGATATCCTAGGAGGACGTACTCCTTATCACTAGGTCTTAACTCCCTCTCAAGTTCGTTANTGAATTCCTTAATAAACCTGAGCATCTTCCTCCTAGCTCTGAAGTACCAGACTACTGAAGCGGATGACGCAACTACTAATATGGTGAACGCTATTACCTCTATAGCCAAGGTCACGCACCTTTAATTATTGATACTACTTCCCTCAGCCTCAGAATATCCTCTATTCTCGACGGGGGATTACTTACGTAAGGTATTATAATGGATCTACCAGGCAAGCTCAGGAATTCCTCAATAATAGCTTTCTGTTCTTCGTAAGTTCCTAGCTTAACCGCGATATCTTCTGGGAGAACTTTATTCATCACCAACAACTTAGGGGAAGTTAAGAGCTCCCCACTCAGGAATTTAAGGACTTCCTTCAACTCGTGCATGGGGAGGGGCTCAGGATTCGTTACGACTATGAAGGAGGTTCTTGATGGATTTACTAAGGCTTCCTTAACTCTGCTGTATTTTTCTCGCATCTCATATAATTTGATTAGAGCTGGGTCACTAATCTTGAGTTCCCTACCTAAAGNCTTAGCTATCACATACCTGAGTGACACAATCCTTTCTCTTATGTTAATTAATTTCTCAAGCCATAGGAGGTAGAGTTTCGGCAACGTCAAGGTCCTTAAGGAGATGCCTGTGGGCGGAGTGTCTATAACTACGAATTTAAAGTTCTTATTCTCGTAAGCACTGCCTAGCCAGTTAAGGAATACCTCCTCTTCAACCCCCGGAGCATACTTAAGAGCTTNAGTAATGTCCTCTAAATTAAGAACTGAGAGTGACGGAAATAAATCGCTGATCAAGCTTGAGTATCTAGACGTTAACTCCTTAACAGAAACCTCAATATCTAATTGGCTTACGAAGAAATCATCGCCTACTTCAAGTATTTCTGCTGGCCTACTTACGTTTAGGTATTTGAGTATATGCTTGGCTGGATCAAAACTTACTAGGAGTGTCTTACCTAACCTACTTAACTCACTGGATATCAGTATGGATGTTGAGGTCTTCCCCACACCCCCCTTACCCAAAACCATGACTACATGAGGAGTTCCCTCAATAGGTTTCAGTAAGTCAATTAAATTAATCACCACTCACCACCTAAGGAAGCCATTAAGTCTCCTAACACGTCTTCCCCTCTTACAGCTCTGCTCTCAAGAATCTTGATCTCATTCTTAAGTGCTTCAAGTAATTCCAGACTGAGGATAGGGGATAGCGTGGTAACCCCTACTAGGGGGCCTAGAACNATAGTTAAGAAAGCTGCTTCAAGTTCGTTGTGCTCCAGCTCGAGAGCACTAACACTATCCTCAATTATCGCTTGATTAATTCCCTTAATGAAGTCCATGAATTCCTTCAAAATCTTCTTAAAAGTCTTAAACACCCTCNCACCACCCCATAAACCTACTTAAGCGACTCACCTAATAAATTGAGAAATAAATCATGGAGATGCGGAAATAGTCAAAGGAAACCTTGAGTAAATGCTTTGAGTTTTGAGAGTCTAGGAAACTTAGAGTGCCTTCTGAGCCTGTCCCCACCTTCAATACGATGCGTTTATTATAGATTTTTTTAAAAAAATACTAAAAATATTGATCTTGATCTCTATAATCTAGCTCTCTTGAGTCCTGAGATGAAGAGTCCTATTAGTAGGAAGTCAAGCACTATCGATATAGCTACTATAGTTCCTGCACCGACCTGATAGAGTAGCGGTAATCCGGGGACTACTGCATAGAGCCACCATATGAGGGCTACAGTAACAGTTACCCACAGGAAGAGTGCTGGAATCATTATCAGCAATGAAGTACCTCCCCTAACTTTNTGTATCGCGTAAGCCCATAAAGCTGCTGTGAGCAAAGCTAAAGCAGCTAGTAACTGGTTAGTACCCGCGAATGCTGGCCAAATAACTGAGTACGCGTAGACTGNTTTCTNAATCTCTGGTATGTAGATCNGAGGATAAGCCATGAGAGCACCCAGAATTACCGGAATTACTGAAGCAACCCACCTATTCGTTATCACTTTATAAGCTGACTCGCTCTTAGGCTTAAGCCAGTCAAAAAGTTCTCTCCAAGCAAATCTGGCTAGTCTATTAGAGGTGTCTAGAGTAGTTAACACGAATCCTGTGAGAGCCCAAGCAGCGAACGTCCTGAAGGTTATGAACGTGCTCTCAAATACTCCGGGACCTAAAACTCTCGACCAAGCTACNGCCTGCTCCAAACCGTAACCAACAGTAAACCTATCTACTGCTCCAAGTCCTACGATGAACGGGGTTGCCGTGGCGTTTACGCCCNCCTTTAGAAGTGCCTCAGATACTGGAAGACCTGTAGCGGAAGCTAACGCCGCAAAGTTCCAGGCAAGTGCTATAGGTACGATCACAGCGAGCGAGGAAACGGCTCCCTCAGTTAACATGCCTCCATAACCAACCAACAAAGCATCTAGCTCGCTAGACAATTGCTTAGAAGTGGTTCCAGAACCAACTACTGAGTGGAAACCGGAGAGAGCACCGCACGCGATGACTAATGGAACCGTTGGCCAGAAGTAAGCTATGGGTGCCTCACCTGTCGCGGTACCTGGCAACGCTCCTATTATGGTACCTGGACCCACGAAGCTCACGTATGTTGGGCCTGTGAGACCGTAATTAAATGTTAGGAACGCACCTATAATAGCTAGGGCTACGAATGCCCATAGCAGGTACGCGTTTATGTAGTCTCTGGGTTGCAGGAGGTACCAGACAGGCAGAGCCGCCGCTATTATAGCGTAGAGTGAGAGAATCACTACCCAAGCCTCATATGTCAGATAGAGGGGAACTCCTAAGGAGTAGAAGAACGCTAATATTAGTAGTGCTATCGCTATTACTGTTCCCGTCNTAACATTTACCCCGGTTCTGTAAACCAGCAACCCGAAGAATAGGGCTATGGGCATGAATAGAACGGATATGGTTGCCGCGGTAGGGGTACCCACAAAAGTTGAGGAAGCCACGCTGAGGAACGCTGCTAAAACCAGCACTAAAGCAAACCAAACGTATGCAAGGAATATGTACTTAGCTTTCCTGCCCATCACATTCTCACTTATACTCATTATGGATACCCCGCCGTGCCTCACGCTGGCCATTATAGCTAGGTAGTCGTGGACAGCGCCTATGAACACGTTACCGAAGAGAACCCATATGAGGGGTAAGCCCCATCCCCACGCCATCGCTGTTGCAGGACCTATTATGGGACCCGCCCCAGCTATTGATGCGAAATGATGTCCGTAAAGCACGTACTTGTTAGCTGGAACGTAATCAATCCCGTCAAATTTCTCGTAAGCGGGAGTCACCCTATCCGGGCTTGCTCCCGCAACCTTTCTCTCAAGTATCCTCTTCCCGTAGAAGATGTAAGCTAAACCATACACGACGAGAACTATTACCAAAATGAATATTACCGGCATGACATCCATGACAAACACCCCTAACTCAGCTTCCTCCCTGTCTTAGCCTCAACTAATTTCTTAATGTTTGTAGGCACTTCACCGAGCCACAGCGCGGGGCCTAAAATGATTAACAGGAAGCCCACGGAAATTAGCATGGCATCAGTGGTTACGACACCCTTATCTCCCATCCTCCCAGTCGTTAAACCGACATAGAGAATCTCGTAAGCGAATATCAAGAGGCTCAGGACTGTTACTATTAGACCCAAAGCCTCTTTAGCCTTCACTTAAAGAGACACCTCACATATTATATATTATGAAACATTTAAAAGCTTTACCATTGTTTGCTAACATATATTTTTAGGAGACCCCTGAGGTATAATAATTTCTGATTTGAAAGCAATAAATGTGAGTTCTAGTTTTATCACAGCGGAGAGGTGATGATCTTAACCTTGAGAGGAAAATTATTTCATGATATGTTTATGGCGATGTAGTAGCGTGTATTTGGAAAGATAAAAAGCTTAGTTGTTTGACTTTCAATAATTAACGTATTAGACCCATATTAATTAAGACTCTCTTAGTCAAGCCGACGAGCCACTTACTTTCATGGGTAGACTTTCCTGTAATCATCAACTCACTAACGATCTTCCTCTGTTCCTCGTCAAGCATCATCAGACCTAGCATAAAAGCTTTCTCTTCTGTCGTTAGCGGAGCTCCTAATTCTCCTGGTAGTTTAATTAAGGCCTTCCCTAAATTGCTTAAGTCCCAAACATCATCCTCTATTCTCGTCACTAACGGATTCCACGTAAGCAATACGTACCTGACCCAAGCACCGCGCGCTCTAAGTTTAGGATATTTCTCACGTAACTTAGCACCTATCTCTTTCCGTGTTTTAGGACCTTCTACAAGTATTCTAGCTATATCCCTACACCTAACATCTAGTAGAGGCGTAAGGATCCCCGTAGCATTCTCTACTACAGAGTTATTAAACCCATCTCAACACGTTATTAACTCACAGAAATTTATTAATCCCTTCACAAGGTATTCATGTATGAATCCTTGAAATCTGTGAGGTGTGTTTAGTGAGCGTGCCTGCATTCATTCTAAGGAGACTTTACGTTAAAGGAAGTCTCAGGAACGTTGAGAACGGTTTTGAGTTCTCACTAAGGAACGTTCTTGCAGACGCTGAGCTAATTAAGCCGCTGGAAATATACGTTGACGACACACAAATACCCTTAGAAAATGTTACGTTAATTGCTGGAACAACTAGCATCTCAAACAAAGACATAGCAGAATCGAATCCCGTTAAATTCTCGCTAAACATGACGGCGACTATAAGAGTAGACGGAGCGAGGCTTGAGCCAGGGGAACATAAAATAACTCTCGTTGTTACGGTTAAGGGCTACGGCACGATAAAATTCGACATAAGAGACGCCCTAAGTTCTCCCACGTCTTAGAATATGTTTTCACTAAATAGCATCTTGTTTTTTCTTGTAAAGTTTTTATCTTTTTGATTGATATATATTNAGGTCGTNAACTATGATGAAGTTTCCGCCGAACTTCTTACTTGGTTTTAGTGAATCAGGTTTTCAGTTTGAGATGGGTTTCCCTGATCAGACAGACCCCAATACTGACTGGTGGATATGGGTTCACGACCCTGATAATATCGCTTCAGGTATCGTAAGCGGTCATTTACCTGAGGAAGGTCCTGGCTACCTAACACTTTACAAGATAGATCACGAAATAGCCGATAGATTAGGTGCTAACACGTTAAGACTAGGTGTAGAGTGGAGCAGAATCTTCCCTAAATCTACTAAGCAAGTACCGGTTACTATAGAAAGAGATGAGGAGGGAGTCATAACTCACGTTGAGATGAACGAGAATACCTTAAACTTGCTTCGAGAATTAGCTAATAAGAAAGCGATAGAGACCTATAGGTACTTGTTTAAAGACTGGGTTAGTAAGGGAAAGAAATTGATACTCAATTTAAACCACTTCACTCTCCCGTCCTGGCTTCATAACCCGGTAGAGCTAAGGCTTCGGGGAGTCGCTTCAGCACCCTCAGGTTGGTTAAGCGAGGATTCTATTATAGAGTTCACGAAATATGCTTACCTAGTAGCACACGAATTTTCCGATCTAGTAGATATGTGGAGCACGCTTAACGAACCTAACGTAGTAGCTACTGCAGGCTACTTAAACGTCAAGTCCGGCTTTCCCCCAGGACTCGCAAGCATGGAGTATACCATGATCGCGTTGAGAAACCAGATGATCGCTCACGCAAGAGCTTACGATACGTTAAAAGAGGTCACTAAGAAACCTGTTGGCATAATACATAACTTCATGTGTTTCGAGCCTTTGAATCCTGAGAATCCAGACGATGTTTCCGCAGCGTTTAACGCGTCACTATTGTATAATCACTTATTCATAGACTCTGTCACTCAGGGGTCATCCATGTTGGTGTCATCAGATTCGCTGAGGAACAGGCTTGACTGGATAGGCGTGAACTACTACACACGAATGGTTGTTACGTCAGATAGGAAGCTAATGACTGGGTGGAGGTATATTCCGGGTTACGGATTTCTCTGTACGCCTGACGAGCTGAGTAAGGCTGGTAANCCCTGTAGCGACTTCGGTTGGGAAACCTACCCGGAGGGCCTGGAGAAGGTGTTGCTCGAAGTATATGAGAGGCATAAACTCCCGATAATTGTGACCGAGAACGGCATAGCGGACTCCGCAGATAAATACAGGTCTTCCTACATCTTAACACATCTCCTAAGTGTTTTGAGAGCTTTAGAGAAAGGAATTGATATTAGAGGCTACCTGCACTGGGCTTTAATAGACAATTATGAGTGGGCCATGGGCTTCAACATGAGATTCGGCTTAGTTAAGGTAGACTTCTCGACTAAGAAGAGGTATCTAAGACCTAGTGCGTTATTCTTCAAGGAAATAGCGACGAGACACGAAATACCTGAAGACCTACTATTCGTTTAGAATCTCAAGGACCGAGTTGATTAAGCTTGATTAAACTAATTAGTAATAAAAATGTTGATATCTGGATTGAATCAATAAAGATTCTGGGAGTTGACGAAGAACGCGAGATCAAGCATCTCCCCACACTTATTCAGGGAGTTAATAAGTCCACGCTCTACGTTTTCGAGGATGACGGTTATAACCTAAAATTAAGAATTGACGAGAACGAAGGAATTTCAGTGCTTGGCGCGGAAATACCCACGTCCTTACAGAAACTGGGTATTGAGCCCTTAGAGATCAAGACCTCAATAAAACCATCACCAGAGAAAACACTCGTCTTAACGAATCTAAACTTCCTAGGGAAAACGTATGAGACCGCTATGAGGTATTACAATATGAGGGTACTAGGTGTTGAGGAAGGGGTTCCTCCACCAGAGGATATATCCATCCCTTCCCAGCACGCGCCCTTAGACCTGATCCAACATTATGGCTCAGTACCTGCGTGGTTATACCCTATTCACGTTGACGACATCAACAAAATACCCTCATTTACTATCATGATCTTATCGAGAGTTAGAGAATATTACTTCGCGGCGTTAGGGCTCGCGGATAACTCAGTAACGTACTTTCATCCAGGCATGTGTATTAAGTCGTACACAGGATTTGAGGAAGACACGTTAAGGTTTACCTGGCTCGCTGCTCTAGGTCTCGGGG